>Ga0209287_10000242_pt1:20000-36417 | contig 36417 bp, 24 predicted proteins | sample PPLLak3cmMay2015_2_FD_187255 | JGI IMG/M metagenome (GOLD analysis project Ga0209287, IMG submission 187255) | Freshwater sediment microbial communities from Prairie Pothole Lake near Jamestown, North Dakota, USA - PPLs Lake P8 Core (1) Depth... | ecosystem: Environmental > Aquatic... | reverse complement strand
AGCGGTTATTGAAAAACAAAACCGAGGTCGATTCTTTCTTGTCGGCCTTGGTCATTTTAATCCGGAAATCCGGCAATTAGTCCAATATAATCAGATATCGTTAGTCAAATTAATCCGGAAATCAACAAGTGTCGTAATCGTTGAATTTAACAAGGTCCATAGCAGCTATATCTTTATCAGTAGCCATTATATGAAGCGCACGCTGTAGTCCGGAGCCCACAAGTAATGAGAGGTGTTCAGATTGAAATAGTGCCGTTAGCCAAGGCTCAATTCTCGAACGCAATTTTGCTGGACCTAAGCTCTCATCCTTCTTAAGCCAGGAACATTCCTGTTCGTCTGTCAATTTAAACGGCTCTGAGCCATCGGATGTATCCTTGACTGCAGAGAAGATCACTGGAGCTTTGTCATCACGGCATTTGAGTATCTGGGTGCCAATATTTACTTTTATGACGTCCTTCTCCTTGCACATAGGTTTATTCCTCCATATCATTCACTAAAACAGTAATATATGTAAATAGAGTCAGCTCTTGGCTTACCATTTCATCTTGTTCATTTTTTAAAACTTTCAGAGGTCAGCTTTCAGCAGTTAGCGATCAATATGCAACAAATAGTTGTTTAAGAAAGGCAGTACCGAAAGCTGATCCTGCCATCACAGGTTTGACGTTTAATATCGTGAAGCAAAAATCGGTATTTATAGATGAATTCTAACTGGAGAATCTTTAGGTCCCCCAGATTAATAACATTAGGCATTCAAATAACAGATGACAGACTACTGAAGACATACGACAAATCACTTAAACCCAACCGGAGTACAGGTTCTTCTGTTAAGACAAATTTGAGACGTAAACATGATATGTTTTCAGTTATCCCTTATGGGCCGCTGAAAATATGTGGCAGCAAAACTGGAGAGATATTTGCACAAATATAAGAAAAAATCAATATTTTTGCTATGTTGAAAATATGGAGAATAGAGAATGGATAGAGTAATAAAAACCCCAAAAACTAGGTGACCCTCGACCTGTGATCTCTACATATCAAAATATCATTACTGGGCCGGGGCCTGTAGGAATTCGCGCATGAGGCAAGGCAACCTCCCCCCATTCGACAAGCTCATGGTCCTGAGTGAGTCGAAGGGCTGCACCTCCCTCCCAAGGGGGACATAGCATTTTTTGATCAGATAGGATCTGCTTTTTATCGGGGGAAGGTCCTTTATTAATGTATTCAAGGTACTGGATTTGATTTCCGTGTCGATTGCTCGGGAGGAGATTATAGAGACGCCGATTCATGGGCAAGAAAAACGGCCTCAGCCGCCTTTGAGAAGCCCTTAAGCGCAACGACCCTGCAGAACATCTCCAACTGCCTGAGGGCGAAATCCATGAGAGGCAATATTACATCTCGTTTATCATCGCCATGATCTGGCCTGTTTCAAAACCCTTCAGGTTCAATGCCCCTGAACGGCAGGAAGAGACGCATAGCCCGCATCCCTTGCATAAAACAGGATTGATGACCGCCTTTCCGGCGAAGGGCCCCTTTTCCTGGAAAGATGCAGCGCTGAAGGGGCATATGGAGATGCATATGCCGCAGCTGCTGCATGCGCGCGGGTCGGTGTAGGCGATTGTGCCGCTTGTCATGATTGTCTTTCTGGCCAGGAGCGTCACCGCCCGCGAGGCCGCGGCCTGGGCCTGGGCTATGGACTCATCAATGGGCTTGGGATAATGGGCCGTTCCACACAGAAAGACCCCGCTTGTGGCAAATTCGGAGGGCGCCAGTTTTACGTGGGCCTCCATGAAGAAGCCGCTTTCATTCATGGGGATCTTGAAAAACTGGGCAATGGCCTCGTCTCTGGGGGACACGACCGCCGATGCAAGGACAACCAGGTCTGATCTTATCTGCAATGGGATGCCCAGGACATGATCCCTGACCGTGATCAGAAGCTCATCTTCACTTGACCGGATCACGGGTTTCTGCGCCGTCTCAAAGCGGATAAATTTTACGCCCTTCTGTCTCGCCTCCATGAAGAGCTTTTCTCTTTCTCCATAGGTCCGGATGTCCCTGTAAAGTACATAGATATCCATTTCGGGATTTAATTCCTTGAGACGCAGGGCGCTCACCATGGTATGGGTGCAGCATACCCTGGAACAGTATGTGCGTCCGGGCTCCCTTGAGCCGACGCACTGTATGAAGACAGCTGATTTCAGATCCTTCAGGGAATAGTCGTCTTCCAGAAATCTGCGGTCCAGGTCAAGCCCCCTTATAACCCTGGGGTCGGCGCCGTATGAATATTCAGCGGGCTTATGTTCAAGTGCGCCCGTTGCGACTATTGCCACGCCATGGCGTATCTTCAGGGAGGTGTCTTTTGAGACAAGGGTTGTATCAAAATTGCCTACAAATCCTTCTACACCCTGCAGAAGGGTGTCGGTGTGCACCTGAATGTTACTGTGGGACCTGACGGTATTGATAAGATCCGAGAGATTGGCCTGGACATACTCTCCCCTGGCCGTTTTGAAGAGCCTCTTGGCCTGGCCCCCCAGGGTCGAGTCTTTTTCAACCAGGTGGACGTTGTAGCCCTGGTCGGCCAGGGCCTTTGCAGCCGACATGCCGGAAACGCCGCCTCCGATCACAAGGGCATTCTGGTCTATCAGGAGTTCGGTTTCATCAAGGGGCTGGAGGAGGGCGGCCTTGGCAACGGCCATCCGGACAAGGTCCTTCGCCTTATCCGTGGCATCGCCCGGGGTATCCTTGTGCACCCATGAGCCGTGGTTTCTTATGTTGACCATTTCAAAGAGATATTTGTTCAGCCCTGCCCCCAGGATGGTCTCCTGGAAGAGGGGTTCATGGGTCCTTGGTGTGCATGCGGCCACGATAACGCGATTCAGGCTGTTCTCACTGATAACCCTGGCCATGGTGTCCTGGGTATCCTGGGAGCATGAGTACAGGTTGTCGGCAACATACTGCACATATGGAAGGCCCCTGGCATAGTCGCGGACTCCCTTTACATCGATTACCCCGCTGATATTGATGCCGCAGTGGCAGATGAACACCCCGATCCTGGGCGTCTCTCCTGTAACACTCCTCTCTTCATGAACGGACAGTTCCTTTGTGAGGGTATTCCTGGCGCTGCAGATGGCCGAACCTGCCGACATTGCGGCTGACCCTGCCTCTATAACCGTCTGGGGGATGTCCTTGGGCCCCTGGAATGCGCCGCATACATAGATGCCGTCGCGGGATGCGGCGACAGGGTTGAAGGAGGGCGTCGAGGCGAACCTTCCCTCTGTAAGATCAATTCCCATATCCTGCGCAAGCCTCAGGACATCCGATGATATCTCCATGCCTACGGAAAGGACCACGATATCAAAGGACTCGGAGCGGAGGGCGCCGTCTTCAGAAGGATACATTATCCGGTGCATCCCGCCTTCATCCTTCATGATGCTATGTATCCTGGCCCGTTCAAATCTAATTCCATGGATATCCTTTGCCGAGTTGTAGCACTCCTCAAAGCCCTTCCCATGGGTGCGCATGTCCATGTAAAATATTGCGCAGTCAAGAGGGGAGGAAGAGTGCTCCTTGGCTATTATGGCCTGCTTTATGGCGTACATGCAGCAGACCGAGGAACAGTAGAAATTGTCACAGCCGTTGATGTTCCTGGATCCCACACACTGTATCCATGCGATCTTTCTGGGCTCCCTGTGGTCGGACATCCTTGCCAGGTGCCCCATTGTGGGGCCTGAGGCGGACAATACCCTTTCAAATTCGAGGGATGTCATTATATCCTGGCTGGAGTTGTACCCCAGCCTGTCATCAACCGACGGGTCATAGGTCTTGAAACCGGGCGAGAGGATGATGGCGCCGACATTTAAGGATATTTCCTTGTCTTTATCTTCAAAATTTATCGCCCCGGCGGGACAGAATTTCCGGCAGGCCCCGCACTTGCCGTTCTGCAGATAGATGCAGTTGTCTTTGTCTATGCTGTATTTCAAAGGCACGGCCTGGGGATACTGGATATAGACCGCCTTTCTCTTGATAAGGCTTCCGTTGAAGACATCATCTACCTTCTTAGGGCATTTCTCGGCGCACAGACCGCAGGCTATGCACTTGGACATGTCGATATATCTGGCCTTCTGAAATACCTTCGCATCAAAATCGCCCTTCTCGCCCCTGACCTCTTTCACGGTCGCTGAGGTGATAAGCTCTATGTTCCTGTGTCTACCAACCTCAACAAGCTTGGGGGACATGATGCACATGGAGCAATCATTGGTCGGGAAGGTTTTGTCCAGCTGGGCCATTGTGCCCCCGATGGACGGATTTTTTTCAACCATGTAGACATAGTAACCCGAATCGGCAAGATCCAACGCAGCCTGTATCGCCCCGATCCCGCCCCCGACAATCATTACTGATCCTGATATCTTTTTCTCCATCGCAATTTTTACCTTTCCTGCACGGGAGAGGAATTATCAGCATAAGGCCCCTGTATTGTCTGGGATTTTTCGTATTTATAAATCGGTCCCAAGGCTCTGATTGTTTCAGTGAATTTAATGCATGTCTGAGCGAATTGGGGCCCCATTGATGCAGCGTTATAGAATATCTCCACCCGCTCAGGTTCAATTCCTACCTCTTCAATAAGTCGCTTCGCATGGGCGATGCGCTTTGCCGCTTTGATGTTTCCTGAAATATAGTGGCAGTCGCCGATCAGACATCCTGACAGGAACACGCCGTCCGCCCCCATTTCAATGGCGCTCAGGACATGTTTTATATCAACCCTCCCGGTGCAGGGCACCATTATTATCTTCACGTTGGACGGATACTGTATCCTCATGGAGCCTGCAAGGTCGGCCGCGGCGTATGAACACCAGCGGCAGCAGAAGGAAATGATTGAAGGTTCAAAGACGTTTTCCATATTCGGGTTATCTCCTTTCGGGTAAATGCTGACTGTAACTTATCTGTCTGCCTGTTTTATATTCAGATCATTCCATCAATCCGGCAGATTTTCTGATTTGAGAAGGGACTAACAGGCATAAGGAAACTAAATAATAAGACAAAATAAGTCAAACATAAAAAACGGTTTCTGATAGAAGAAAGGCGGCATACGCAACGGCAAGCGGTTAAGCTGACGAGGCTGATCAAACCTTCCCTGACGGCCGGAAGCGGCCTGAATGTCCTCCGGCATCAGTTTGAGGGTTTTTCTGTAAGGATAACGGAGACATCCATGGGCCGGCGGTCCCTGTATATCTTCACATTGACCCTGTCACCGATCTTTTTCCTGATGAGGGCCCGGTCAATATCATTTGATTCGGATATGTCATTGCCGTCAATGGCGGTGATGATATCCCCGCCTATGTAGAGCCTGTAGAATCCGATCCTTACCATCCTGTCCCCGCCTCTCAATCCTGCCTGTTCAGCAGGGCTGCCCTGGTAGAGCTGGACAATCAGCAATCCGTTGTCGATGCCGAAGTCAATGTATCCGGACAGTTCGCTCACCGATATCCCCGAAGCGACGCCCAGCCATGGCCTGGCCACCTTGCCCGTGGTTATAAGCTGCTCGGCGATCTCCCTGGCCTGGTTGATAGGTATGGCAAAACCTATGCCCTGATACCCGCCGGAGGTGGTAAAGATTGATGTGTTTATGCCTATTACCTCTCCACTGGAGTTGAGAAGCGGCCCGCCTGAGTTGCCGGGGTTGATGGGCGCGTCGGTCTGGATTACATCATCGATCCGGGTATTGTCCTCCGTTACTATGGACCTGTTCAGGGCGCTTATTATACCTGTGGTCAGGGTCTGGCCGAGGCCGAAGGGGTTTCCTATGGCAAGGGCCTTCTGTCCGACCTGCAGGTCGGAAGAGTCGCCAAGTTCGGCAACATCGGTTATGTTGTCGCCTGAGATCTTGATGATGGCAAGGTCTGATGTTGCGTCGCGACCTACCAGGGTTGCCGAAAGCTTTTTCCCGTTTGAAAGGGTTACAGTGATCTCCCTGGCATTTTCGATCACATGGTTGTTGGTCAGGACATATCCTCTTCTGTCGATTATAAAGCCCGTGCCCTGGCCCTGCTGTGGGGTAACCTGCATGAAGAAATCGACGCTCAGGGTAGTTGTAGCGATATTCACGACAGCCGCGTGGACCTTTTCAAAGACGTTTACATTTATCACTTCATCGCTGGATACGACTATGCCCTTGTTTTCCTTAAGGACGGTCTGGGGGCTGGCGACCGGGACAACTTTAGCATCCGGAATACCCTCCTGCTTGGCAGATTGCGGAGATTCAACCTGAGGGCGTGCATCCTGGTTGTTCTTCTGCACGGTGAACTCCAGCGATTCCGTAGACGGCCTACCCTTCAGAAAAAGGGTGATCTCATCCTTTTTCGCCCAGACAAGTACTACAAGGATTATAAGAACCATCCATATATATTTGCCGGATCTGTTTTCCATAGCTTATCCCCATGAGATTTGTATTGACTGAATTGCCGAGGGTCTCTTTAAGACCTAATGCGGTATTTAACTTTTTCAGGTGTTTTTGTAAACAGTCAAAATTATATCCCATGACTGTTCAAATTGGAATTATTAAGAAGAAATAGTCAGATAAAAACTGTCATATAGCGGCTAAAACCTGAGAGTATTTAATCGGGGCTTATTCATCTGCCGGGTTCTGTATTGAATATTAGGAAATCTCAATATCATTGACATATTATTGCAGTTGAATTAAGTAATTGCCATATTTTCAATAAACATTTTTACATAAGGTGTCTATGAAAAAACAAGGCCCGGCGCTCTGGTTTTATTCAGCAGGCATTGTAAGATAATGGAGGTGTACAATGAAAAGATCCTGGTATCTGTTAATAATCATATTGAGTTTAATGATAAATTTCATCCCACAGTTTGCCCTGGGAAGCGAAGAAGGCGCGAAAATTTTTACCCTGGATGAGAGTATTAAAGCTGCGCTTGAAAATAACTGGTCGGTTAAGGCGAAGGAGGAGAAGGTTTTAGAAAGCGAGTACGCTGAAAAGGAGGCAAAGGCAGGTTTCTATCCTGAGTTCAGCATGAGCTACAACTATACCAGGGTAAATGAAGTGACTACTGTAAAAATGGCAGGAGGCGGAACACTGGAATTTGGCGACAAGAATAGTTTCCAATGGAGGGGCACAGTGACGCAGCCTCTTTTTACCGGTTTTGCCCTGACAAGCGCCCATGAACTGGCAAAGCTGGGGATAGATCAATCCAAGGTGTCCGTTGAACTGGCAAAACTGGATCTGGCACTGCAGGTAAAAGAGGCATATTTCAATATACTCGGGGCTGATAAAGCAGTTGAAGTGGCTAAGAGCGCAGTTGAGTCGCTGGAGTCCCATCTGACAGTTGCAAAAAATTTCTACGATGTCGGCATGATACCAGTCAATGACGTGTTAAAGGCCGAGGTGGAACTGGCCAATGCGCAGCACAGCTATATCAGGGCGCAGAATGGCGCAAAACTCGCAAGGGTATCATTCAGCGTTCTTTTATCAAGCTCAGTGTATGAGTCTTTTGATGTGGAGGATATACTGATATTTAAGCCTGAGGCCCCTGATTTTAATGCCTGTATGGAGAAGGCCATGAAGGCAAGACCTGAGATAAAATCAATCGATCTGACGGACAGCCAGATTGATCAGCGGATCAACCTGGCAAAAAGCAAATACTATCCGGAGGCGGCATTTACATACAACTATATCAAGGCAGGCGATACCCTTGCTGTCTCGGGAAGCGACTTTCAGAAGGCAAATTCCTGGCAGGCGACTTTAGGGCTGTCATGGACCTTCTGGGACTGGGATAAGACAAAAAGTTCAGTCAGACAGGCTGAAAGCCAGAAACTTCAGATGGAGAAGACAAGAAGAGCCATTGATGATGGCATAAGGCTTGAACTCAAGAGCGCGATTCTTAACCTAAAAGAGGCTGAGGAGAAGATCCCTACTGCTGAAAAGGCGGTTAAGCAGGCCGAAGAAAACCTGAGAGTAAGCGAGGAGCGCTATAAGGCCCAGGTGACGACATCAACGGAGGTCCTGGATGCCCAGACCCTTCTGTCCCAGGCAAGGATGAACTATTACAGCGCCCTTTATGACCACAATCTTGCTAAAGCAGGATTGTTAAGGGCGGTCGGGGAGTATTGATAAAGGCAAGGTGCAGGGCGTATGGCGCAGGGTGAAAGGTAAAACTGAAATTAAGAAAAGAGAGGGCGCAAGGCACAGGAAAGATTTGAAATTTCAAATTTGATATTTGATATTCATAACCTTGAGCCCTGCGCCTTGCGCCGGTGTTAATTAACATCTTGTAGAGTGTAATATTTAAAAACCTATTTGATCCAATGATGCAGGAAGTCCATAACCCACATGATCCAACTTTTTAAAGTCTGCAAAAGCTACGGTACGAATAAGGCCCTTGATGACATCAACCTCAGGATGCGCAAAGGTGAATTCGTCTTTATCACCGGGCCCAGCGGTGCAGGCAAGACAACGCTTCTGAGGATGATATTCGGGACAGCCAGGCCCACGAGCGGGCAGATTCTGATTGACGGGATTAATCTGAGCCGTATCGGCAGGCTGAAGCTTGATCTCCTTCGCAGGAAGATAGGTTTTGTCTTTCAGGATTTTAAATTAATAAACAGCAAGACCATATTCCAGAATGTGGCCCTCGCCCTTGAGGTTGCAGGGGAGCGTCCGGCGATTATCAGGAAAAAGACCCACCAGGCCCTCAGGGCAGTTGGATTGTCGGGAAAGGAGAAGGCTTTCCCCCTGGAGCTTTCAGGAGGAGAACAACAGAGGGTCGCCATTGCAAGGGCCATAATAAATGAACCCATGCTGCTGATAGCTGACGAGCCTACAGGCAATCTCGATCCTGATATAACAAAGGAGATCATGGTATTATTCAGAAGCGTTAATTTAAAGGGCACGACACTGGTGATAGCGACACACAACAGGGAACTGCTGAAGGATACGGGACAGAGGATAATAGCCCTGGACAAAGGAAGGGTAATAGAAGAGAGAACAGGATGATCATACGGCTCTGGATATATTTTTTAAAAACCGCCCTGGCGAATATCCTTAACAACCGCTTAATACACCTGATAAGCATGGGCACGATTACAATATCCATGCTTCTTTTCGGGGCATTTATGCTCCTTTCGATGAACATGAACAACTGGATCAGGCAATGGGGCGAATCCCTGTCTATGTCCGTATACCTGAATGACGGCATTGACGAGAAGGCCAGAAAAGAGGTTGAATCGGCCATTAAAAATTTTACAGGTGCAGAGATAAAGGGATTTATTACCAAAGAGCAGGCGATAGCAAACCTGAAGGAAGGTCTCGGAGAGCAGGCAGGGCTCCTTGAAGGACTTGAGGATATAGTGCTGCCCGAATCCTATGAAATAACATTCAAAGACAGGGCCGGCAGCAGTATTGATCCGAAGGTGGTAAAAAGCACCCTTGAAAAGTTGAAGTGCGTCGACGAAGTGCAGTACAGCCAGCAGTGGGTGGACCGGTTTGAGGGTGTTATGGACATGTTCAGGGTGGTGGGGCTTGCGATAGGCGGGCTGCTCTGCATGGCTGTCCTGTTTATTATAAGCAATACCATCAAGCTGACCATCTATTCCCGAAGGGATGAAATCGAGATATATAAACTTATGGGGGCTACCGACTGGTTCGTTAAGGTCCCATTTTTAATAGAAGGGGCTGCACAGGGTGTCATGAGCGGGATAGCGGCGCTGCTGATACTTGTTTTAAGTTATTCGGTCATCTCCTTGAAAACCATAGACATCCTCGGCCTGCCTGTAATCAATATCGCCTTTTTATCATCTGAGGGCTGTTTTTTTATAATCTTATTAAGCCTTGTCCTGGGTCTTTTAGGCGGTTTTATATCCATAGGAAGGTTTTTCAAATCATAAAGGTTTTCCTCCAAAGGCCGGAGAGGGAAAATCAAACCAGGGAGTCTGCAGGTAAAAATGAGATTAAATTCTCTCCTGTTCTTAATAATTCTAATCCTATCCCTTCCAATTATTATAGGCAAAGAGGTTTATCCGGCGGATGATTCCTCGGCACCGGATAATAGACAAAACCAGATTCAGCAGATTGAAACGGACCTTTCCCATGAAAAGGAGCAACTAGTTGAGTTTGATAAAAAGGAAAAGGGGCTTCTTGACCAGCTGTCTGCCATTGAGAAGGAAGTAAATGAAAAAAGGATGGTATTACGGGATCTTAACGAAGACATTCAGGCCGCACAGGAGGATCTGGATAAACAGAGGAAGAATCTGAAAAATATTGAAATATCCTATAATAAGATAAGAGGCCTTCTGGATAAAAGACTTGGCGCATTTTATAAGTATGCCAGGAGGGGTTACCTGAGGATCTTTACCGATGCAAATGACCTGACCCAGCTTAATCATATGATAAAATACCTGAGGGTGGTCCTTGATAAAGACCTGGAGCTTGTAAGACGGGCCTCAAAAGAGCATCAGGAATACATGCGCCAGGTCTCCGTTGTTGAGAAAAAAATAGAAACCATATCCGATATAAGAGAGGAAGAAAGCAACAACATAGCATCCTTAAAGGCCGAGGTTGAAAAGAAGGTGATCCTGCTTTCCAGGGTTCACAAAGAAAAGGAATTCTATGAAACGGCGGTCACGGAGCTTGGATCTGCTTCAGAAGGCCTTAAAAATACGATTACTAACCTGGACAGCAGGGAAAATAAAAAGAAGGACAAAACAGCAGCGCTGCCCTCAGGCTTCGCAGCACTTAAGGGCAAATTGTCTCTTCCGGTCAAGGGAAAGATTATTAGGGGAAGCAGGCAATCGGGAGAAAATATTTTTAATGCACTTAAAGGGGTATACATAGGCGGCGCCTTCGGCGCAGACGTAAAGTCAATCTACCAGGGGAGGGTAGATTATTCCGGACAGCTTAAAGGGTATGGCCAGGTTATAGTTATTAATCATGGCGAAAGATTTTTTACAATCTCCGCATATCTTGCCCGCAGGAATAAGAACGAGGGTGACATTGTGGAAAAGGGGGAAACAATAGGCCAGATCGGGGAAACCGGCCTGCTGGCAGGACCCGCCCTGTATTTTGAAATGCGGAAAGGCGACGCTAATCTTGACCCGTTAAAATGGCTAAAAGTTAATTGACCTTTATGGATATAGTGAAGTAAAATAAAATATTTATTTTATGGAACAATAGGGGTAAACCGATTGTCTATTTAAATCAGCCTCATCTGCAGGCTGGCAGATGCAGAACAATTTAAGCCGGATGCAATATCGAACCCTTAATCCATGGCTTCGAGGCCGGAATATTTTAAATATCCAGGAGCAATAAAATGATCTCTACGAAAAAAAGGTTATTCTTTAATATCACCATAATATCCGCTTTTATTGTCGGAATACTTTTTTTAAACGGAAGCAGCGGCACCGAAAAAAAAGACTCTGCTGATGATATCTATAAGAATATTGATATATTTCTTGAGGTCCTTCAACAGGTTGAAGACAACTATGTGGAGCCCCAGGATACTACGAAGCTGATTAACGGGGCTCTTAAAGGTATGGTGGAGAGCCTTGATCCTCATTCATCATACATGACAAGGGATGAACGGGAGGACCTGATGAACGAAACAGAGGGCAGTTTTTCAGGCATAGGCATTGAGATAAGCCTGAAGGATAATGTCCTTACCGTTATTTCCCCCATTGAGGACACCCCTGCCTATAAGGCAGGCCTGAAGGCCGGTGATAAGATAATAAAGATTGAAGATAAGCTTTCCCTTGATATGGATCTTCAGGATGCAATCAAGCTTATAAGGGGGCCTAAAGGCAGCGAAGTCAAGCTGACGATAAGCCGCGAAGGCGCTGATAAGCCCCTTGTATTCACCATAACCAGGGATGTGATTCCCCTTAGAAGCGTCAAGAACTATAATCTGGGTAATGATATAGGCTATGTGAGGATTTCCAATTTTTATGGAAACACCTATGACGACCTGATTGCAGCCCTGGATAATCTGGAAAAAGGCCCGAAACTGAAGGGATTGGTTCTTGATCTCAGGAATAACCCCGGGGGCCTGCTGGAACAGTCCATACTTGTTTCCGATGAATTTCTGGATTCAGGGGTGATCGTCAGCACCAAGGGAAGGGATGAAAAACAGAATATTGAAGAGCATGCGCAGAAAAACAAGAAGCCAAGGGAGTATCCTATAGTTGCCCTGGTCAATGGAGGCAGCGCAAGCGCCTCAGAGATCGTGGCAGGGGCATTGCAGGATAACAAGAGGGCATTGATACTGGGCACGCAGACCTTCGGTAAGGGCTCTGTCCAGACGATACTGCCGCTCTCTGACGGTTCCGGCCTGCGATTGACCACTGCCAGGTATTATACGCCCAGCGGCCGGTCCATCCAGGCAAGCGGGATAACGCCTGATATAGAACTGGAATATATCGCTCCAAAGGAATCTGAGGCGGAAAATGAAGGTGAAGAGACTACTATAACAATAAGAGAAAAGGACCTGAACAATCATATAACAAATCCTACCGTTCCGGAGACTGGGGAAGATTTAATAAAGGCTATTAAAATTTCCCCTGAATCAAATACTAAAGGAACTGAAGGGCTGATCAAGGAGAAAGCCACCGGTAAGACCGAAGAGGCGGTCAAAGAGGAGACAAAGGATAAGGCCGAAGACGATACTGCCTCAAAAATAAAGGTCCTTTTGGATGACAATCAGGTGCGGCAGGCGATTCAACTGCTTAAGTCATGGGATGTGATTTCCCAGATAAAGACAGGGAAAAAAGAATGAGCCTGAGATTATCCCCCGGATAACTGGATGACAATGAAAAGGAAGAGGAGAAGAAAGAAGGGGAAGATTACTCCAAAGCGTTTTTTCATAAGGGTTTTGCTGATCGGGTGCATAATTGCCGCAGGGTTTTTATTTTATTATCTTAACCGTTATAAATCGGGCTCGACCAATTCCGAATATGAGGATATATCCAGCAGGTCATCTGAGCTGAACAGGAAGATCAGCAGGATCGACCATGTCATCTATGAATCTCTTTATAAAGGGAAGGTCGATGCAAAGAATATTTATTTTTCTGAAGTAACTCCCGTCAACGCCAAAGATTATGAATGGGATTTTACAGAGGTTACAGTAAATATACCGGATCAGGATGCCGCCTCCAGTCTTGGAACTCTCATTAATAATGAACTGTTGAAATTAAGCCCGGATGTTGTGATAACCGGAGGTGATGCGCCTGGTCTTGATACGGTGTATAACATCTCAGCACTTGGTCTTCATACGCATAGAATCAGGCTGGTATGTAAAAAGGCGAGGGAAGAGATCAGGGGCGGTCTCCCGAAAATAGCCATCGTTATAGATGATATAGGTAATGACTCTGATATGGCCTCTTCTCTGATGGAATTGGGATTGCCCGTTACCCTGTCGGTCCTGCCGTCATCTCTTTATGCAAGGGATATAGCCGAGAAGGCCACGGGAAAGGGTTTTGAAGTTATACTGCATCTCCCCATGGAGCCTAAGAATTATCCAACTGTTAATCCGGGGCCTGATGCCCTTTTGACGAAAATGGATGAACGCCGGATAAAAGCCATTATAGATAAAGGCCTTAAAAAGGTCCCGGGTGTTTCAGGTGTGAATAATCATATGGGGTCTTATTTTACTGAAAAGGAGGATAAGATGACATATGTATTAAAGGAATTAAAGAGAAGGAACCTTTTCTATCTGGACAGCAGGACAACCAGCAACACTGTGGGCTTCAAACTTGCACAGAAGATGGGAATCTTGTCTGGGGAGAAAAGTGTTTTCCTGGATGATGATCCTTCAAGAAGGGCGGTCAGACAACAATTGGATCGCCTTCTTGGAATAGCGAGATATTCCGGCACGGCAATAGGCATCGGGCATCCTCATGAGGTGACCCTGGATGCATTAAAGGAGTATGCGAGTATACTGAAGAAAGACTTTCAGGTTGTGCCTGTTTCGGAGTTAATGAAGTAGAAAATAAGTAATATTGGAGGACTATTTTGAAAGTTCCATTACTGGATTTAAAGCCACAGTACAGCAAGATAAAAAGTGAAGTAATGTCGGAGATAGAGGCGGTATGTGATTCACAGGTGTTTATCCTTGGGCCGAAGGTGCAGGAGCTTGAGGCAAAAATCGCCGAGTATTGCGGGGCGAAATATGCCGTAGGGGTATCTTCCGGCACGGATGCCCTCCTGATCGCGTTGATGGCTGAAGGGGTCGGGCATGGCGATCTGGTGGTTACCACGCCGTACAGCTTTTTTGCCACGGTTGGCGTGATCGCGCGCCTGGGTGCATCCCCGCTGTTTGTTGATATCGACGAGCGCACCTATAATATCGATCCCGCAAAGCTTGCAGAGAGGTTGAAATCTCTGAGCAAAGAGCAGCGGAGCAGGCTCAAGGCTGTTATACCGGTGCACCTTTTCGGGCAATGCGCAGATATGGAGCCGATCATCAGGATAGCACGCGAATATGGCATGAAGGTTATAGAGGATGCAGCCCAGGCCATCGGCGCTGAATATGAGTTCAGCGATGGGACGGTTAAAAAGGCAGGCGCAATGGGGGATTACGGGTGTTTTTCCTTTTACCCTACAAAGAACCTGGGGGCCTTTGGAGAAGGCGGCATGGTCACATGTAATGATGATGAAACATATAAACGGCTCAAGATATTTCGCAACCACGGTGATGTAAGCAGGTACGCTCATCGCTATGTGGGCGGAAATTTCAGGCTTGATGCCCTGCAGGCGGCTATCCTCTTGATCAAACTGAAATATCTCGATGAGTGGACGGAAGCCAGGATAAGAAATGCAGGGGTATACAGGGAGCTGTCAAAAAAAGATTTAATAAAAATCCATTTTCCTCTTGAAAAAGAGAAAAGGCACATATATAATCAGTTCGTAATCAAGGTAAGAGTCGGTCGTGACGGATTGAAACAGTTTCTGTCTGAAAAAGGAGTTGGATCTGAGATCTACTATCCTGTGCCTCTTCACCTGCAGGAGTGTTTTAAGAGTTTAAAGTATGGTGTTGGAGATCTTCCTGTATCAGAGAATGCCGCATTAAATACCTTAGCCCTTCCTGTTTACCCGGAGCTGAAACGAGATCAAATAAGCTATGTGGTTGATTCACTGATGTTATTTGATGGTTCCAAATAGATAAAATTATTTTTTAAAAATATTAAAAAAATTGCTTGACATAGAAAGATAAAAAGTTTAATGTACGATTTCTTCTTTTGAAGGTCAGCAAATTACAAATCAGTTGACATCGTTTTTCTCTTTATCTAAAATGTAATCAACTTGTTCTTTGAAAACTAAATAGTGACACACCGATTTGGGTCAACGTAATAAAGAATAAAGCTTAAGAGCTATAGGATATAAATTTTAATTGGAGAGTTTGATCCTGGCTCAGAATGAACGCTGGCGGCGTGCCTAACACATGCAAGTCGAACGAGAAATTCCCTGCTTGCAGGGGAAAGTAAAGTGGCGCACGGGTGAGTAACGCGTGAGTAACCTGTCCTTAAATCTGGGATAACTTCGCGAAAGCGACGCTAATACCGGATACCGTCTTTGAAACCTCGGTTTTTTAGATGAAAGATGACCTCTTCATGAAAGTTGTCGTTTAAGGAGGGGCTCGCGTACCATTAGCTAGTTGGTGGGGTAATGGCCTACCAAGGCTACGATGGTTAGCTGGTCTGAGAGGATGACCAGCCACACTGGAACTGAAACACGGTCCAGACTCCTACGGGAGGCAGCAGTGAGGAATTTTGCGCAATGGGGGAAACCCTGACGCAGCAACGCCGCGTGAGTGAAGAAGGCCTTCGGGTCGTAAAGCTCTGTCAAGTGGAAAAAACGATTTACGGTAAATAGCCGTAAATTATGATGGTACCACTAGAGGAAGCACCGGCTAACTCCGTGCCAGCAGCCGCGGTAATACGGAGGGTGCAAGCGTTGTTCGGAATTACTGGGCGTAAAGAGCGTGTAGGCGGTATGGTAAGTCAGATGTGAAAGCCCTGGGCTTAACCCAGGAAGTGCATTTGATACTGCTATTCTTGAGTATGGGAGAGGAGAGTGGAATTCCCAGTGTAGAGGTGAAATTCGTAGATATTGGGAGGAACATCCGTGGCGAAGGCGACTCTCTGGACCAATACTGACGCTGAGACGCGAAAGCGTGGGGAGCAAACAGGATTAGATACCCTGGTAGTCCACGCCATAAACGATGAGAACTAGGTGTAGCGGGTATTGACCCCTGCTGTGCCGAAGCTAACGCATTAAGTTCTCCGCCTGGGGAGTACGGCCGCAAGGCTAAAACTCAAAGGAATTGACGGGGACCCGCACAAGCGGTGGAGCATGTGGTTTAATTCGACGCAACGCGAAGAACCTTACCTGGATTTGACATCCTTTGACCATCCTGG
>Ga0209287_10000242_pt1:0-15000 | contig 36417 bp, 24 predicted proteins | sample PPLLak3cmMay2015_2_FD_187255 | JGI IMG/M metagenome (GOLD analysis project Ga0209287, IMG submission 187255) | Freshwater sediment microbial communities from Prairie Pothole Lake near Jamestown, North Dakota, USA - PPLs Lake P8 Core (1) Depth... | ecosystem: Environmental > Aquatic >... | reverse complement strand
TTTCGCTCTGCGTCAAGCCGCTCTTTTTCTTTTAGCAGCAGGAGAAAATGATCGGACAGGAGTTTTTCAACTGTGATTACGAGCTGCTCCAGATTAAAAGGCTTGACGAGGTATGCGCTTGCCCCCAGTTGGAGCATCCTTCTCATAATCGACCGGTCGTCATTTGAACTCATGAAAATAAAGGGTATGCCGGACAGGCTCTGGTCTTTCTTGATTGATTTGCAGAACTCAATGCCGTCCATTTCAGGCATGTTGATATCGCTTAATATCAGGTCGGGCGTGTTTTTCCTGATCTGTTTCAAGGCCTGTTTGCCGTTGTCCGCCGTGATAACCCGGAATCCGGCCTTTTCAAGCTCCTCTTCCACAAGGTTTCTGATTACACTGGAGTCATCCACTACAAGTATAAGCTGGTCTTTGTGAAAGACTGATTTTTTCAGGACATGCTGAACAGTGTCCTTAAGAATGGTCTTTGCCTCAGCCTTTGAAACATAGGCCGCGGCGCCGGCCTGAAACCCCTTGTCCACATCACGGTCGGAGTCAAGAGAACTCAGAATTATTACCGGGAGTGTCCTTGTGCGTGGATTCTCTTTCAGCATGCGGCACAGCTGAAATCCGTCCATTTCAGGCATTTCAACATCAGTGATAACCAGGTCAAACTGTTTTGAACTGATGATATTCATGGCGGATTTGCCATGTTCAGCCTCGGTAACATGGGCGCCTATTTCCTCAAGTTCCCTGGTGATCTGGCTTCTGATGAAGGAGCTGTCATCAACTATAAGTATGGATGGTGATAACATTAAACCTCTGTTGCGATGCGCGTGGATCAAATGTAATTCGATTTAAAACCGCATGCATAAGTAACGGCTCAATCTAAGGCAATACGAAGTTCTAATCGGGCATTGTTTAACAAAACTCAAATAATTTTTAAACAAATTTTGCCTGATTATTAGAGAATAAAAATCAGGTCAATAAAGGTTAAGTTTTAATCCGGTCTTAATAAGTTTTTGCCTGATGGGAGTAATCAATGGCCTATTTGTAGCTGCTGTTCCTTTATGAGCCTTAAATTATTGCGTATTTATCCCATTTCTCCAGCCATTTAACCCCTTTTTTACTTTTCATGGTAATGCTGATCCCCTCGTTTTTCAAGAATATTACAACTGGCTGCATTTAGGAGAAAAATCATATTTTATCCTTGACAAAAGGCGTTTTTCATATAGAATGTGTCACAAAGTGGGATTGAGTGGGAGATATATATAATTTTATTTAATTACATATGTTCAGAGGACGATCAAAACATACCCTTGATGACAAGGGAAGACTAGCAATTCCGACACGTTTTAAGGACACCTTAAAACAAAAGGAAGAGTCATGCCTTGTGGTTACTAACTATCAAAACTGCCTGTGGGCATTCGCTAAGGATGACTGGCGTGTTATTGAGGAAAAGGCTGCCGGTCTGCCCCTGATGGATAAGGCCTCCAACACATATCGCACAATATTTATATCCGGCGCCCAGGAATGTCCCATAAAGCAGGGCAGGATTACAATACCGCCTGACCTGAGAGAAATAGCCGGACTAAAAAAGGATGTGGTTCTTGTAGGCGAATTGAAATTTTTCGGGATATGGGACAAAGACAGGTGGGATGATGAATTCCAGAGGGCATGCATGGATTTTCCCCAGGACAGCCAGGCTCTATCAGGGATGGGAATTTAGGGGGGTGAAGGTTGGAGTATCCTCATAAGCCGGTAATGGTCAATGAGGTAATAACCCATCTGGTTACTTTAAGAGACGGCACCTATGTTGACGGCACGGCGGGCAGCGGCGGGCACAGCGAGGCGATATTAAAAAATTTGTCCGATAAGGGCCGTCTGATCTGCCTGGACAGGGATGCCGAGGCAATCAGTATATGCAGGTCGCGTTTGAAAGATCCTGGAAATCGTGTCCTGTTTGTCAGGGCAAATTTTGTCGATCTGAGTCTGGTGCTGAGCGATCTGGGCATAGGCCGAGTAAACGGAATTCTGCTTGACCTTGGGATGTCTTCCTACCAGCTGGATCATTCGGGCAGGGGATTCAGCTTCAGCAGGGATGAGCGCCTTGACATGCGGATGGATCAAAACGGCGACACAACCGCTGAAGAAATAATAAACCGTTTCCCGGTCCGTGATCTTGAGGCCATACTGAAGGATTACGGCGAGGAAAAACGGGCCAGGGCAATAGCAAGACTGATTGAAGTTGAACGCAGGAAAGGTTCGATAGCTACTACACTTCAACTTGCGGGGCTGATCAGATCCATTATGCCTCATTACAATTCCCCCTGGACAAAAGATCCGGCGACCAGGACCTTCCAGGCGTTAAGAATAGCAGTGAACAGGGAGCTGGAAAATCTTGACCGGTTTCTGGATGCGGCGCCGTCTCTGATGGAGGGAAGGGGAAGACTTGCGTTTCTTACTTACCATTCCCTCGAAGACAGGGCGGTGAAAAAGGCCATGGCGGAGTGGGAAAAGACCTGCGTATGTCCTCCCGGTATGCCGGAATGCGTTTGTGGAAAGGCAAGCCTTTTTAAAAGGGTAAATAAAAAGCTGATCAGACCCGCGATCCAGGAGATTCGGGATAACCCAAGGGCTCGTAGCGCCATACTGAGAGCTGCGGAAAGGATTTAAGATGGTCGGAAATTTCATACCGTCGGAGATACAGCGAAAAAGAAATATCCGCACCGGGATTAAGCTTGAAAACTGCAAGGCAAGGGGTAACAGGTTCTATTTCTCGAACCGTCAGATTATTGTTACTGCCCTGCTGCTGCTGATATTCATGGGAAGCGGCATCGGATATGTCTGGTCAAACTATGAAGGAACTCAGATAGGTTTTGACCTGAGCCGTCTTCAACAGGAAGAGCGAACAATTAAAGAGGTGAACCGAAAGCTTAAGGTTGAGCTGGCCACTTTAAAATCCACCGAATATCTTGAAAAAGCGGCAAAGGCTTTAGGGCTTAAAGAGGCATCACCTGATCAGATCGTTTTTATACCATGAAGACCAGTGATAAAAAATGGATCAGGGTTCGAATATATCTTGTAGCCATTTTTTTTATAATCGGGCTGGGGGCCAACCTGTTGAGGGCCTACCAGCTTCAGGTGCTGGAGAGAGACAAGCTCAACAAATTAGCCCTTTCAGGTTATAAGGCCGTAGTTAAACTGCCCCCCAAGAGGGGAACTATCTATGACCGGGACGGCCATATACTGGCTGACAGCGTCGAGGTAGGCTCCGTTTATGCCAATCCACGCCAGATTGAAAACAAGAAAATCACCGCGGGTCACCTTGCCTTGAGCCTGGATGTATCCAGCGGGGACATCCTGAAGCTTCTTGAAAAGGACAGCCCCTTTGTATGGATAAGAAGAAGGGTGTCACCGGAAAAAATCAACCAGATAAAATCATTCGAGTTAAAGGGCGTAGGCTTTACGACGGAGACAAGAAGGTTTTATCCTGGGAAGGCTCTTGCCGGGCATCTGCTCGGATTCGCCGGCAATGACAACCAGGGGCTTGAAGGCATAGAAAAATTTTATGACAATGTTTTAAAGGGCCCCAATGAGACCCTTATCCAGATGCAGGACGCGGTCGGGAGGCCTTTCTACATAAGCGAGCCCGAGGGAGACGGCCAGGATATGAGGAACCTTGTCCTGACCATTGACAAGGATATACAGTACAAGGCCCAGGAAGCCCTTGAAGCCCAGGTAAAAAAGGCGAATGCGAAAAGCGGACAATGCATTGTCATGGACCCTGATACCGGTGAGATACTGGCCATGGCCGTCGCCCCGTCATTCAACCCAAATATCTTTAACGAGTTCAATTCCGCTGACTGGAGGAACAGGGCAATCACTGATTGCTATGAGCCCGGGTCAACCGTTAAGGCATTCCTTCTGTCAGCCGCCCTTGAAAAAAATCTTATAACTCCGAACACAAACTTTTACTGTGAGAACGGAGAATATTACATAGGCGGGCACACTATCCATGATACCCACAAATACGAGACATTAAGCGCATCGGACATAGTGGTTTTATCCAGTAATATAGGTGCGATCAAGATCGGACAGAAGCTGGGCTATGAAAATTATTATGAATATATGAAAAAATTCGGATTTGGAGAAAAGATCGGCGTTGATCTGATGGGTGAAAGAAACGGCTCCCTCAGGTCGCCCCAGGCTGCCAGAGAGGTAGACAAGGCCAATGCCTTTTTCGGGCATGGTCTTGCGGTAACCTCGCTTCAGCTGACAGCGGCGATGTCCTCGATCGCAAACGGCGGCAGGCTTATGCGGCCTTACATTGTAAAGGAAATAAGGGATCAAGCCGGAAATGCAGTTAAAAAGAATCAGCCTGAAATGCTGAGGAGGGTCTTATCGGAGGAGACATCCCGGGAGGTAAAGAGGGTTCTTGAGGATGTTGTCAGCGAAAAGGGCACGGCTGAAAAGGCCGCAATAACAGGGTTCAGGGTTGCAGGAAAGACAGGGACCTCCCAGAAGATCGATGAAAAGACTGGGAGATACTCCCATGAGAAATATGTCTCGATTTTTGTCGGCTTTGTTCCGGTGGAAGATCCGGAAATGGTCATTCTTGTCGCAATCGATGAGCCGAAAGGGGCTACCTATGGAGGACTTGTTGCAGGCCCGGTGTTCAGCGAGATAGGCAAATGGGCGCTCAGCAACATGCATGTCCAGCCGGATTTGCAGGTCGCTTCATCGGATAATGTGCAGGAGGCAACGGCCAACGATCCTCCGGGCCAGTCCAATGTGGTGCGAAGGCCTATTATTGAAGAAGCAGCAGACATGGAATCAGCAGCGGGAATCCCGGATTTCAGCGGCCAGACCATTCGCCAGGTCCTTAAAAAAGGGAAATCGCTGGGGCTGGACGTTAGTGTTGACGGGACCGGCACGGCAGTCATGCAGTCCCCTGAGGCGGGGACCCCTCTTGAGGGTATTACATCCATTAATGTAACCTTTAAGCCGGCCGTATGAAAGGATAAAGGCAGGGAATGGAACTCGGGTATCTGTTGGAGTCTATACCGGGTCATGATCTTGACGGAGACAATTCCGTCGAGATCAGCGGCATTGCGTATGATTCCCGGAATGTGCGGGAGGGATTTCTGTTTGTTGCCATAAAGGGCCACACCCAGGACGGCCATGCCTATCTTGATGAGGCGGCAAACAGGGGCGCTTCAGCCCTGGTGGCGGAGAATTTTGACGGTGTGGCCACCGAGATCCCCAGGGTTACGGTCCATGACTCAAGGAACGCCCTCTCAAGGCTCAGCGTCCGGTTTTACGGCGATCCCTGCAAAGACATTGAAATAATCGGGATCACGGGCACGAACGGCAAGACCACCACCACCTATCTCATTGAATCGATCATCTCTGCGGCAGGCGGCAAACCCGGCGTTATAGGCACGATCAATTCAAGGTTTCAGGGCAATGTCAGGCCGTCCTCCGTAACAACGCCGGAATCCCTTGACCTCATGAGAACTATCAGGGAGATGGCCGACGGAGGCGCCACCCATGTGGTTATGGAGGTTTCCTCCCATGCCCTTGACCAGGGCAGGGCGGATGACTGCCCCTTCAGCGTAGGCGTGTTTACAAATTTTACAAGGGACCACCTGGATTATCATCGCACCATGGAAGAATATTTTCAGGCAAAGAGCCTGCTTTTCCGGGGTCTGATAAAAGACAGGCATGGACGAAAAGGCACTGCCGTAATAAATCTGGATGATCCCAGGGGGGAGGTCCTCTGCTCCATCTCCAAAACAGGGGTGCTGACCTACGGCCTGACCCGGGGCTGCGATGTAACTGCATCTGATGTCACGACTGATAAATCCGGTTTAAGGGCAATGATAAGAACACCGAAGGGAGAGACTGCAGTAACTTCATCTCTTATCGGAAACGTGAACCTGTATAACATCCTTGCCGCAGCAGCCGCGGCAATTGCCGTCGATATAGAGCCCCAGAAAATCGCGGAAGGCGTCAAGGCATTAAAGAATGTCCCGGGGCGTCTTGAGTCGGTCAGGAACAACCGGGGGCTGACGATAATTGTCGATTATTCCCATACCCCCGATGCGCTTATCAAGGCCCAGAACATACTCAAGCCGCTGACCTCGGGACGGCTGATAACGGTCTTCGGATGCGGCGGCGACAGGGACAGGGGAAAGAGGCCTGAGATGGGGATTGCGGCAGGAGAGGTCAGCGATGTCGTTTTTATCACCTCGGATAATCCCAGGACTGAAGACCCTGACTCGATAATAACGCAGATAGAGGAAGGTATTGGGAAGACCCGATTGAAAAGGCTGGAATGGAAGGACGGCCAGGGCGTGAACATGCCCGGATATTTTATCGAGCCGGACAGGCATAGGGCCATAATAAAGGCGGTCTCAATAGCGCATGAGAAGGATATTATCCTGATCGCAGGCAAGGGCCATGAGGATTATCAGATCGTGGGCAGGGAAAAGAGGCACTTTGATGACAGGCAGGAAGCGGCGATCGCTGCATCATGAAAGGCCTTTTTACGAGTGCGCCGGGTAAAAAAAGCGGAAGCGGGAAGAGGATATTCAGCCAGGGATCGGTAAAAAGGATACCATGTCAATCAAATGGGGGGACATTACGGTAAACGAGGTCATTTCGCCATTAAAAGGTGAATTGATCCACGGAAATCCGCGCCTTCCCATTTCCGGTATAAGCACCGATTCAAGAGAATTGCCGGCGGGGGTCATGTTTTTTGCGCTGAAGGGCGAAAAATTCGACGGCCATGATTTCGCTTTAAAGGCGGTTGAGCGGGGGGCCTCATGCATTGTTGTAGATAAGGAATACTCAATTAATATCCCTTCGGGAGCATATGCAGCTGTAATAAAGGTAAGTGATACCCTGCAGGCCCTGGGCGACCTGGCCTCCTGGTGGAGGCATCAGTTCAATGTTCAGGTTGCCGCAATCACGGGGAGCGCGGGTAAGACCACGACAAAGGAGATGACCGCAGGGATACTTGAACTGGGTTCGCCTACCCTTAAAAACAAGGGGAACCTGAATAATCTCATAGGGCTCCCCCTGACCGTCTTCCGGCTTGAGGATAAGACAAGGAGGATGGTCCTGGAGATGGGCATGAACAGGCCAGGCGAGATCGGACGATTGACGGAGATAGCCGATCCTGATGTCGGCCTCATCACCAACATCGGCAAGGCCCACCTGGAAGGGCTGGGGGACATTGCAGGCGTGGCCCGCGCCAAGGCGGAACTCCTTGAGAGGATTTCCCCTCAGGCCAGGGTTATACTGAACGGGGATGACGATCTCCTCATGAAAGAGGCATCAAGATTCAAAAGAGAGGTAATGACATTCGGCCTGAGGCCTGAAAACGACGTCAGGGCGGAGGCCGTAAAAAATCTCGGGAAGGGCGGCGTATCCTTTGAGCTGCGTTACAGGGAGAAGTCATTGCAGTCGCTCATCTGCCTTCCAGGCCTTCATAACATCTTTAACGCACTGGCGGCGGCATCAATTGCCTTTTCCATGGGGGAGTCGTTCGAGAGCATAGATGCAGGCCTCAGGAGTTATGATGGGTTAAATGGCCGTTTTAAATCCGTATCTCTTGCGGATAATGTCATCCTGATAGATGATACATATAATTCAAATCCCTCATCCCTCAAGGCCGCGCTGAACTCCGTAAAGGATATGGCGGCCGGCGGGAAGAGGCTGATCGTAGGGCTGGGCGAGATGCTGGAGCTGGGGGATGAAACGGTTCCCGCCCATATGGAGGCAGGCAGAATGGCGGCGGAAGCCGGGGCAACCTGGCTTTTCGCCATGGGGGATCACTCGGAGGAGATAAGGGCGGGGGCGACCGGGAACGGTCTTGCGCCCGAAAGGGCCTCCCGGGTTGAGACCCATGAAGAGATGATACGGAGGATCGGGGATGTTTTGAGACCCGGAGATATTATTCTCCTTAAGGGCTCGCGGAGGATAGGGCTCGACTCCGTGGCAAGGGGCCTGGAGGCGCGATGGCCCGGGGAGGCCTGAAATGACCGGTTCAAATATAATGGTTGTTGATGACGAGGCGGGGATAAGGGAACTCCTTTCTGAGGTCCTTTCAGGGAAAGGGTTCAACGTGACATCGGCAAGAGACGGCAGGGAATCCCTGAAGTATATGAAGACTAAAAAATATGATCTGCTTATCACCGACATAAACATGCCCCGCATTAACGGCGTTGAACTGCTGAAAAGAATGAAGGCAGAGGGGCGAAAAGAGAAGGTAGTCGTTATGACCGGCGGAAACTTTGACTGGTCGGAATGCGGAAAGGAAATCCCGCTGATATATTTTCAGCTTAAGAAGCCTTTTAAAATGGATGAATTATTGAGGGTCGTGTCCTACGTGCTGAAATCAAAGAGAAGGACCGCTGGAGCTCAAACGGCAAGAAAGACAAGAAAGAAGGAAGGAAAATGCTATATAAACTGATCTCCCTTTTCCAGATCGATTATTCCTGGCTGAACGTATTCAGGTACATAACCTTCAGGACAATCGTATCGGCGCTGACTTCTCTTGCCCTGTTTTTTGTCTTCGGCAACTGGGCAATAAACAAGCTGCGGACAAGCCAGGTCAAACAGTACATCCGCGAGGACGGACCTCCCAACCACTTCAGCAAGAAGGGGACGCCGACCATGGGCGGCTGCATAATCCTCTCCGTTGTCATGATTTCCCTTCTGCTTTGGATGAAGATTGAGAATATCTATATCTGGATCTGTATTTTTGCAGTCCTTGCCTTCGGCCTGATAGGCTTCTCGGATGATTATCTCAAGACCATCAGGAAGAGCAGCAAGGGACTGAGCGCAAAGGGCAAATTTTCCCTGCAGGTTGTAGCCGCCCTGATCATATCTGTAGCGCTGTACCTTTATCCGGGCTTTGACCACAGTCTCACGATACCGTTTTTTAAGAACATAAAGCCGGACCTGGGCATCTGGTATATACCCTTCGCGGTAATCTTTATAGTGGGGTTTTCCAACGCGGTGAATCTTACTGACGGCCTCGACGGCCTCGCTATCGGGCCTGTAACAATCGCATTTTTCAGCTATCTTGTTTTTTCCTATATCACGGGAAATATCAGGATAGCATCGTATCTGCAGGTGCCCTACATCGCCGACAGCGGGGAGCTGACCGTGCTGTGCGGCTCAGTCATAGGGGCGGGGCTGGGGTTTCTGTGGTACAACACCTACCCTGCCGAGGTGTTTATGGGCGACGTCGGCTCTCTCCCTCTGGGGGCGCTCCTGGGAACGGTTGCGGTAATAACAAAACAGGAACTGACGCTCGTCCTGGTGGGGGGATTATTCGTTTTCGAGGCCCTGTCGGTGATATTCCAGGTGGCCTATTTCAAGATCACAGGAGGCCAGAGGATATTCAGGATGGCGCCGATACATCATCACTTTGAATTAAAGGGATGGCCGGAGTCCAAGGTGACAGTGCGCTTCTGGATCATTGCCATCATACTGGCCCTGCTGTCACTGGGGACCCTCAAGCTGCGCTGAGGGGAAGGGAGAGACATAAGGCTGCTATGGAATTTTACCAGAAAAGGGTCCTTGTAGTAGGCATAGGCAAATCAGGCATATCCTCTTCGCTCTGGCTGGCCGGCCGTGGCGCTGATGTCGTTCTTGCGGACATTAAAGAGGAGTGCGAGCTTGACAGGGATGCATTGACAAGGATCAGGGTTGCCGGCGTCAGGCTGGAGCTGGGCGCCCACCGCATGGAGACGTTTCTAAATTCCGATCTTATCGTTGTAAGCCCCGGGGTCCCGCTTGACATGGAGGTCCTCATTGCCGCGAAGAAGAAAGGCGTCCCCGTCATAGGTGAGATGGAGCTGGCTGCGCGTTTTTTTGATACGCCGGTTATCGCCGTAACGGGGACAAACGGCAAGACCACTGCAGTTTCACTCCTCGGGGAGATGATAAAGCGGTCCGGCAGGAGGGCCTTCGTGGGCGGCAATATCGGGACCCCTGCAATGGAGTATGCGGCGGGCAAAAAGGACTGCGATTACGTGGTCCTGGAGGTAAGCAGCTTTCAGCTCGACACGATAGAAAGGTTCAGCCCGAAGGTCGCCCTTTTATTGAACATAACACCTGACCATCTTGAACGGTATGCGGGGTTTGACGGATACGTGCAGTCGAAATTAAGGATATTTGAAAACCAGGGGAGGGGAGACTGGGCGGTGCTGAACGATGACGATGAAGCGCTGCGCCGATTCAAGAAGACGGACGGCCCGATGCTGCTTCGCTATGGCATGAAAAAGGAGGGCAGCAGGCGGCAGGCCTACATGGAAGGCAGGAGGCTGATCGCCGGGCTGCCTGGGGAAAAGGAGGTCTCCTTTGATACCGAACATTTCCTGCTGCCCGGGACCCATAATATAGAGAATCTCATGGGCATTGTCCTTGCTGCCCTTGCTGCCGGGGTCGATCAGGAGACTATACAGTCCTGCATTTTGAGCTTCAGGGGGCTTCCGCACCGCATTGAACCGGTCGGCGACATCAATGGAATAGGGTTCTATGATGACTCCAAGGCAACGAATGTGGATGCGGCACTAAGGGCAATCCAAAGCTTTGAGAGGCCTATTGTGCTCATCGCCGGGGGCCGCCATAAGGGCGGAGAATACAGACCCATGGTTGACGCGTCCCGCGGGAAGGTTAAGGCGGCGATACTCATGGGTGAATCAAAACAGCTTATGGCTGATGCCTTTGAAGGGCTCATACCATATGCCTTTGCTGAAGACATGAGGGATGCCGTATCCAGGGCGTCAGGCATCGCGGTTAAGGGCGACATTGTCCTGCTCGCGCCTGCATGCTCCAGTTTTGACATGTTTACGGATTATGCCCACAGGGGGAATGTATTTAGAATGGAGGTGGAAAGGCTAAAAAGTGTCGCTTAAAAGACCAGATCAGGGGGGATACGATTACCTCGTTCTTGCGCCGGCCATCCTGCTTTTCGGCCTGGGGCTGATAGCCATTTACAGCGCCAGCTCCTATCTCGCGGCAAGGGAGGTCGGTGACAGCTATTTCTATCTTAAGAGGCAGGCATTTTTCGGGTTTCTCGGCATCTGCCTTCTCATAGTGGCTAAGAATATCCCGCCCGGTTTTTATGGGAAGCTGGTCTATCCGGCCCTTATAACAAGCCTGCTCCTTCTTATAATGGTGCTGATACCGGGGATCGGGTCAAAGGTGGGCGGAGCGACAAGATGGATAAGGATCGGGGGCTTCTCCATTCAGCCGTCGGAATTTGCGAAGCTGTCGCTGGCCCTGTACATTGCCTATTCCATGGCGAAGAAAGGCCCCGTAATGTCCAGCTTTACAAAGGGCTTTCTGCCGCATCTTATAGTTGCGGGGTCCTTTATGTGCCTTATCCTGATGCAGCCGGACCTTGGAACGACAGTCATCATCGGATCCTGGCTCATGATCCTCCTCTTTGTAGGCGGCATAAATTTCCTGCAGCTGCTGCTAATGGCCGTTGCAGCATGCCCGGTGGTCTACTGGCTGATTACAAACGTAGGTTACAGGGCCAACAGGATGGTAGCTTTTCTCAATCCATGGGACGACCCGCAGGGGCTGGGCTTCCAGATCATCCACTCATTCCTTGCGTTCGGTTCAGGCGGTATCCTGGGCGTCGGCCTGGGCAACAGCAAACAGAAGCTCCTTTACCTGCCGGAACCTCATACTGACTTTGTCCTCTCCATTGTGGCGGAGGAGCTCGGGCTCATAGGGGTTGCGGCGGTTATAATCCTTTTCAGCATACTGATTATAAGGGGCATCAAGATATCCCTTGATGCGCCTGATCTTTACAGCAGCTACCTGGCCCTTGCCATAAGCGTACTCATGGGGCTTCAGGTGATTATCAATATGGGTGTGGTCATGGGCATGCTGCCCACAAAGGGCCTGACCCTGCCCTTTCTCAGTTACGGAGGGTCTTCGCTGCTGGTCAACCTGATAGGCGTCGGTATACTGCTGAGTATATCATCGAGGTCGTAGGAGGACAGAGGTCAGAGGACAGAAGACAGAGGTCAGAAGACAGAGGTCAGAGGTCAGAGGTCAGAAGACAGAGGTCAGAGGTCAGAGGTCAGAAAAAAGCAATCTCTCACATATAATACAGATTGCGCTACGAAAAATGGCATAAAACAGAGAGGCCTAAAACGATTGAAGGATAAGGCATTCAAAGGATTGAGGCTCATAATAGCCGGTGGAGGGACGGGCGGGCATATCTTCCCGGGCCTTGCGGTAGGAAAGGAAATCCTTAAAAGACATCCTGCGTCAGAGGTCCTTTTCGTCACCGGTGACAGGAAGATCGAGGGCGATATCCTTAAAGACGCAGGAATCAGGCGCGTTTCAATAACCGTGGAGGGGATCAAGGGGCGCGGACTGATGAAGACATTAAGGGCCGCACTGAAACTGCCCTGCGGGTTCTTTCAGTCGCTTTCTGTAATAAAAAGATTTTCGCCTGACATCGTTCTCGGCGTGGGCGGCTATTCGGCAGGCCCGGTCTGCCTTGCGGCACGGATCATGGGCATCAGGACGGCGATACATGAGCAGAATTCATATCCGGGTGTAACAAACAGGCTGCTGTCCAGGTTTGCGGACAGGGTCTTTGTATCCTTCATGGACAGCGGGAAATATTTTCCCGAAGGCAAGGTCCGCGTTACCGGCAACCCTATCCGGGCCTCCTTTATAACCTGTGCAGAGGGCGAAAAGGGGCGTGCGGGGAGATTTACAATCCTCGTAACCGGGGGAAGCCAGGGGGCATCGGCGATAAACGGCGTCTTCATAGCTGCGCTTAAAAGGATAAGGGAAAAGGGGCTGGACCCGCTGGTTATACATCAGACAGGCCAGGCAGATTTTGAAAATGCAGTTCAGGCATACAGGGACAACGGGCTTGAGGGCGACATTAAACCCTTTATACAGGATATGCCCGCGGCATACGGGAAGGCGGATATTGTCATAGGAAGGGCAGGGGCCGGGACGGTTTTTGAACTGGCGGCGATGGGAAAGCCTTCGATCCTGATACCCTATCCCCACGCGGCGGACGATCATCAGACATGCAATGCCAGGATGCTTTCCGATGCCGGAGGGGCAATAATGATACCTCAGGATGAACTGGATCCTGACAGGCTTGCCGGGGTCCTTGCCGGTTTCATGGAGGACCGGGGCCCCCTTGAAAAAATGGCCGTGGAGGCAGGGAAGACAGCGAGACCTGACGCCGCAAGGGATATCGCAGACCAGATAGAGGAGATGATTGGTGTCCGGCAGGACGCCGGCGCAGGGCGCAGGGCGCAGGACGCAGGGGAAAAGCAACAAAACGGATTCAACGGCAATTAAGCCGTGGTTTGAGAAATTTTGAGCAATGGATCAGGTATGAAAATATTAGGCAAGACAAAACACATCCATTTTATAGGCATCGGCGGCATCGGGATGAGCGGCATTGCGGAGCTGCTTATAAACCTCGGCTATACCGTAAGCGGGTCCGACATGAAAGACACCGGCGTCATCAGGAGACTGGAACAAATGGGAGGGAAGGTCTTCAGCGGCCACAGGGGTGAAAACGTTGAGGGCGCGGATGTGGTGGTCTACTCATCAGCCGTGTCCTTTGAGAATCCCGAGATCACTGAGGCCAAAGACAAGGGCATCCCTGTAATCCCAAGGGCCGAGATGCTCGCTGAGCTGATGAGGCTGAAATACGGCGTTTCCATCGCAGGGGCACATGGAAAGACAACGACAACCTCCATGGTCGCGGCTATCCTGACGGCTGGAGGGCTTGACCCGACCGTGGTCATAGGGGGGAGGCTGGATATCTGGGGCGGCTCCAATGCCAAGCTGGGCCAGGGCGATATCCTTGTGGCGGAATCGGATGAGAGCGACGGGTCATTCATGCTGCTTTCTCCGGCCATAGCGGTCGTGACCAATATAGATTATGAGCATGTTGACTATTACGGGTCCATGGAGAATATCAGGAATACCTTTACCGGCTTTATAAACAAGATTCCATTTTACGGGACGGCGATAGTGTGCCTGGATAACCAGGAGATCCAGAATATAATCCCGCTGATTAAGAAAAGGCATATTACCTATGGCCTGACGTCCCAGGCTGACCTGAAGGCCAGGGACATCAGGAAAGGCCCTTTCGATGTGGATTTTGAGGTTGTGAACCGCGGCAGCTCCATGGGGAGGGTAAGGGTCAGCATGCCCGGTAATCATATTGTCCTGAACGCGCTGGCGGCCATTGCTGTGGGCCTTGAGTTTGAGATAGGCATGGAAGACATCAGCAGGGGGCTTTCCTCCCTTGGAGGGCTTGAGAGGCGGTTCCAGGTTAAGGGTGAGAAGAACGGGATAATGGTCATTGATGATTACGGCCACCACCCTGCCGAGATATCGGCAACCCTTGAAACTGCCAGGGAGTGCTGGCCGGAGAACAGGCTCATAGTCGTTTTCCAGCCCCACAGGTACAGCAGGACAAAGGCGCTCTATGACCGCTTCGTCATATCATTCAATCAGGCGGACATGCTCGTGCTTGCACCGATATATCCTGCCGGAGAAAGGCCCATGGAGGGTGTTGATTCAGGCTGGCTTTATCATGGAATAAAGGAGCGCGGCCACAAAGATATAAAACTCGGCGGCAGCCATAATGAGATACTGAAGCTCCTGCTGGAGGTTGTCAGGCCGGGTGACAGGGTGATAACCCTCGGTGCCGGGGATATATACCGCATAGGTGAGGAGCTCCTGGGAAAGATATAGGGATGGATGATCGGCAGAGATCAGGACTTTCGGATTTAATGCAGGGAGGAATAGCCTTTGACCTCCCCATGGGTCACATGACTACCTACAGGGTGGGAGGCAATGCCGAGGCAGTATGCTTTCCGGGTGAATTGCCGGTCCTTTGCAGCCTGATAACCTGCCTGAACAGGGAAGGGATACCCTGGACGGTCGTGGGGAAAGGCAGTAACCTGCTGGTGGGCGATGGAGGCATTA
>Ga0209287_10000241_pt1 | contig 36560 bp, 27 predicted proteins | sample PPLLak3cmMay2015_2_FD_187255 | JGI IMG/M metagenome (GOLD analysis project Ga0209287, IMG submission 187255) | Freshwater sediment microbial communities from Prairie Pothole Lake near Jamestown, North Dakota, USA - PPLs Lake P8 Core (1) Depth... | ecosystem: Environmental > Aquatic > Freshwater... | reverse complement strand
GACCAAACAGCAAACAGTGGAACCTGCCGCTTCCTGTAAAAAGAAAAATTACAGAGATCAAAGCGGATAAAAACGCCTCTCTTTCTGTAACCTATGGAGACTATTTTGAAGCCGCCAGTGCCTTTATAACAAAAAACAACTATGAAGTTATATTAACGGCTCTGTCGTATATGAAAGAAGATATGCACCTTGAACAGATTTATGAAATAAAAATTTCCCTGGAAAAACATGGCCCGTTTTACCATCCTTCAAAGATTGAAGTCGCTACAGAGAACTTAGTAATTCCTTTTGTTTTAAATATCGCCGTATCCAAAACCGGCATTGAATGTATCCATAATGAATTTTTAACATTAAAAAAGCTTAATGCGGAATTTCCAAATTCCTTTATTCCGGAAGTTTTCGGCCAAGATTATTTTACAGGCAGAAACTCACTTCGAACAGGAATGTTTCTCGGGGAATGGTTTGAAGGATATAGCGAATTTCATATCTCAAAGGATCCTTCCGGCGGAAAAGAAAAAATATTGATGTGGGATAATTTAAATGGAAACCGGTTTTTATCTGCCGACAATTCAAAAGAAATTTACAGGCAAGCATCAATGATCATGACCTGCTTTTATAATATCCATACCTTTGAGCAGATATTTCCATGGCATCATGCTGCGGGCGATTTTGTCATAAAACAAACAGATGATTACCTGGATGTAAAACTTATTACTGCAAGGCAATATACTTCTCTTTTTGAACAGGAAGTTCAAACAGGTGATCAGGAATCGATTTTTGAAGGACTACTAATGTTTCTTGTGGTTCTTTCAATCAGGATGCGCCTCGACAGAATTGACGGAACCGGCGATATCGTTTGGGCTGATAACATATCGGTTGAAGGAATAATAAAAGGCTTCCGGGAAGGTCTCAAAACAAAAACCAGGGCAGGGGTTATTCCATATAATTTCACCGATGAATTCAGAACTTATATTAACTTTATATCCGAGAAAGAATTGTTTGCGCTATCAAAAACCATTATCAGTTCGTTCAATCAATCGGCGCCTGACATACCAGTTATATGCAGAAACTTAGCCAAACATTCCAGCGAACTATTCCATGCTTTAAAAAATCTATAATTTGTTAATAACAGCTATTATTTTTCTCAATACTTCCAAACACAATATAAAGCGTTTTTATTCAATCTGTACCACAATATAAAGAGAGTTATAATTATTCAGCATTTACGAATATCAACAGGTTATAAACACTCCTTTTTTATTGACAACAAGCAATATTAATCCTATACGAAGTCCTTGGCAATCTGTCATTTTTTTAAAGCAATATCCTTAAACATAATCATTAATATGCCAACGCGAGAGGAGGTGACCGCACTAACTCCAGATTTTAAAGTCAAATATCTCAATCTGTATTCTAAGTCATATTAACAAAATGGAGGTAAAACAATGAAACATAAGACCCCTTTGTTGGATCAGCTTGAAAGCGGACCGTGGCCAAGCTTTGTATCTGATCTGAAGCAAGAGGCAGAAACAAGAGCAAAGAACGTGAAAGGTGTTAATTTCCAGATTCCGGTGGATGTTTGTGAAGACCTGCTAGGAATTCTGGAACTTTCTTACAAACACAAAAGAACTCACTGGAAACACGGAGGAATTGTTGGTGTTTTTGGTTATGGCGGAGGCGTTATTGGCAGATATTGCGACCAGCCGGAAATGTTTCCCGGGGTTGCTCATTTCCATACCATGCGTATAAGCCAGCCTGCCGGTAAGTTCTATACATCAAAATACTTAAGGCAGCTGTGTGACCTTTGGGACTTGCGTGGAAGCGGTATTACCAATATGCACGGGTCGACAGGAGACATCGTGTGGATAGGAACGACGACTCCGCAATTGGAAGAAATCTTCTTTGAATTGACCCATACATTTAATCAGGATTTGGGAGGATCGGGTTCAAACCTAAGAACTCCTTCGGATTGTATCGGTGAGGCACGATGCGAGTATTCCTGCTACGATACGCAGGCTTTATGCCACACGCTTACAAATGATTATCAGGACGAACTGCACCGTCCGGCATTTCCTTACAAATTCAAGTTCAAGTTCGACGGATGCCCCAACTGCTGCGTTGCATCAATCGCACGCTCAGATATGTCCTTTATAGGCACCTGGAAAGATGACATCAGGATCGACCAGAAAGCGGTTAAGGCATATGTTGGCGGAGAATATCCTCCGAACGCAGGAGCTCATTCAGGTCGCGACTGGGGTAAGTTCGATATCCAGAAAGAAGTAGTTAATCTTTGCCCGACAGGCTGCATGCGTTATGAAGGCGGTAAGCTCGAAATCAACAACAGAGAATGTACGAGGTGTATGCACTGCATTAACGTTATGCCGCGAGCCCTGAGAATAGGTAACGATAGAGGACTTTCAATACTGGTTGGAGCCAAAGCTCCGATTCTTGACGGCGCCCAGATGGGTTCTCTCCTTGTTCCTTTTATTAAGGTTGAAGAACCTTATGACGAAATCAAGGAAGTTATTGAAGGTATTTGGGATTGGTGGATGGAAGAAGGAAAGAACCGTGAAAGACTCGGCGAACTGATCAAACGCCAGGGTTTCCAGAAACTTCTTGAAGTAACAAACATCAAGCCTATGCCGCAGCATGTAAAAGAGCCGAGATCCAATCCTTACATCTTCTGGAAAGAGGAAGAGGTTGAAGGCGGATTTACTCGTGACATTAACGAATTCAGAAAATATCATCAGAGATAGGGGGTAAAGACTATGGCATTCATATCCTCAGGATACAATAAAGACAAACCGATGGAAAACAGGATAACCGACATCGGTCCGAGAAAATATGATGAGTTCTATCATCCGATAATTGCAAAAAACAAAGGCAAGTGGCTGTATCACGAAATTCTTGAACCGGGTGTTCTGGTTCATGTTTCTGAAACAGGCGATAAGATTTTTACAGTAAGAGTAGGCGGTTGTCGTCTTATGACCTGTACGCATATCCGCGAACTTTGTGAAATCGCAGACAAGCACTGTAGCGGGTATTTAAGATTTACAACCAGAAACAACATAGAGTTTTTTGTAGACAGCCAGGATAAAGTTGCTCCTTTGAAAAAAGACCTTGAGAGCAGAAAATTCGCAGGCGGAAGTTTCAAGTTCCCGATCGGCGGCACTGGCGCCGGAGTCACCAATATAGTCCACACTCAGGGATGGATTCATTGCCATACACCGGCTACGGATGCTTCCGGCCCGGTTAAAGCTACTATGGATGTTTTGTTTGATGATTTCAAAAGCATGAGAATGCCTGCCCAGCTGCGCGTTTCTCTTGCCTGCTGCCTTAACATGTGCGGCGCTGTTCACTGCTCCGATATCGCCATTCTCGGATATCACCGCAAACCGCCTATGATTGACAATGAATATCTGGATAAGATGTGTGAAATTCCGCTTGCAATAGCTGCATGCCCGACCGCAGCCATCAAGCCAGCAAAAGTTGAAGTGGGCGGAGCAAAATTAAACAGCGTTGCCGTAAATGCCGAAAGATGCATGTTCTGCGGCAACTGCTACACGATGTGCCCCTCGATGCCTCTTGCTGATGATGTCGGCGACGGAATAGTAATCATGGCCGGCGGAAAGGTTTCAAACAGGATAAGCGCTCCTAAATTTTCTAAAGTCGTAGTTGCTTACCTGCCCAATGAACCACCGCGCTGGCCACAGACGACCGATACCATCAAGAAAATGGTTGAGGCCTATGCAAAAGACGCAAATAAATATGAACGTCTCGGCGAATGGGCTGAAAGAATAGGATGGGAAAGATTTTTTGAGAAATGCGACCTTCCGTTTACTCACCATCTTATTGATGATTTCCGTGATCCGGCTTATTTTACATGGCGCCAGACAACGCAGTTTAAGTTCTAGCAGTTCAAACAACAAACCGGGGCAAAAATTGCCCCGGTTAAATTTATTATGAGGCCAAATAATGGACAAAGAAGCTTTAAAAAAACTGATAGTAGAAACTCTTGAAGGCAAAAAGGGCAAATCAAAGTTTTATCTGAAAGACTTCTACGCAATGGCGCCGGATGAAAAACCGAGAGAAGTAAAAAATCTCGTAAATCAAATGGTCACCGAAGGCATTCTTGAATACTGGTCAAGCGGAAGCACCACCCTGATCGGTCTCAAAGGGGTCGGCAAACAGGCTCATGCAGAAGATGAAGATTAACTTTCTTCCGTGACGCAGGAAAAAATGGCTTTTCCCAGAATAGTTATTTCGGCCATCAGGGGTGGATCAGGGAAAACCATAATATCTACCGGCATAATTGCTGCATTAAAAGCTGCCGGAAAACAAGTTTCTCCTTTCAAAAAAGGTCCTGATTATATTGATGCGGGCTGGCTTGCTCTTGCTGCAGGCCGGCCCTGCTATAATCTGGACACATTTCTTGTTCCTGTTAACCTTGTACTTACTTCATTTTCCTTCCACTCTATGTACAGCGACTTGTCAATCATTGAAGGAAACCGCGGTCTTTACGACGGGATAGATCTCGAAGGAACTACCAGCACTGCCGAGCTTGCGAAACTTCTCAGGGCCCCCGTGCTTTTATGCATTGACTGCACCAAGAGCACCCGGACTAATGCCGCAGTTGTCTTGGGTTGCATCCATTTTGACGGAGATGTTGATATCAGGGGTGTGATATTAAACAGGGTTGCAGGCGCACGGCATGAAAGCATCTTAACAAGAAGTATCGAACACCACACAGGAGTGCCAGTTCTCGGCTCCGTTCCTAAACTCAACAGGCAGAGTTTTCCTGAAAGGCACATGGGACTTATACCTACAGCCGAACATAACTGGGCGGCCGACTCCATTGCTGCTGCTGCGGAAATGGCAGTCAAATATATCGATCTCGGCAAACTGTCACAAACAGCTTTAGACGTGCCAAGCCTATCGGCGGCAGGGCGTTCTGAAAAGATTGAGATATCGGAAAAGGAGTATGCCGATCCGCCAGCAGGTTTCGCAATAAAACCCAGAATCGGCATCATGAGAGATTCCGCTTTTCAGTTTTATTATCAGGACAACATTGATGCGCTTATCTCTGCAGGTGCAGAGATAATATATACAAGCCCTCTGTCGAATAAAACATTTCCGCATATCGACGCCCTCTATATAGGAGGAGGTTTTCCTGAAACTCACGCAAAAGAACTTTCCGAAAACACTTTTTACAAAGAAGAATTAAAAACCCTTGCGGAAAAAGGCCTTCCTGTATATGCGGAATGCGGGGGCCTGATGTACCTGGGAAAACAGCTCGTTCTTGATGGAGAAACTTACGATATGGCGGGAATCCTGCCTGTAGTTTTCGGCTTTTCAAAAAAACCCCAGGCTCACGGTTATACAATAGTTATAGTGGAAAAAAGTAATCCTTATTTCAAAACAGGAACTGAAATTTTCGGACACGAATTTCATTATTCAAACATTCTTAAATGGGAGGGGGAAGAAGAAAACCTTGTCTTCAGCATAAAAAGAGGATCCGGTCTTATAAAAAACAAAGACGGCGTTGTTTTCAAAAATGTCCTTGCCACATATACCCACATTCACGCATTGGGAACACCGGCATGGGCAGAAGCCATCATAAAAAATGCCGTTATATATCGTGATAATCAAAAAGCAGGGCCGGCATCTTTGTAAAGAAACCGGCCCGGAATAATTACTCTGCCTGTAAATTTATTTACTTCTTTGCATGACACTTTGCGCAGGTTGTAGGAGCTGCCTTTGAATTGTTTTTCTTGTTAAAGTCCTTGTGGCACCCCTGACAGTTATCATGTAGAGCTTCAGCATGATACTCGAGGGCCTCTTTCTTTGAAAGCTTGGGCGCATCTTTCCCTTTTGGTTTCTCGCCCGGCTTCTTATGACACTCTATGCAGCCCTGAACCTTATCTCCCGCTTTAAGGTTTGCCAGAGGCTTGCCTTTTGCGTCATGATGGCAATCGCCGCATCCGGCCTTATATTCCTCGGAATGCTTCTTGTGAGAAAATGAAACAGCGCCTTTTTCGTGTTTTTCATATCCCTTTGTTTCCATCTTGATTACATCAGGGACTGTCGTTCCAGCAAAGATAGATGCTGAAAGAAAAAGAGTTGCAATTCCAACCACCGACACCACTAGCAATAATGACTTTACTCTCATAAATTCCGTTTACCCCCCTTTCAAGATTTAATTAACTTCAACAAAAAATACCTTTACCGACTCTGTCTTCCCCTTCATTTTCTATCAACACCAGCAAATTCTGTCAATTTGTTTTTTACGGATCACACACCAGTTATATTTTCTTTCTTTTTACCGAAAAAAATGGCCCCAATTATACTTATTTCGTACAGAAACATGAGGGGAATCGCCATAAGAACCTGAGAAATGACATCGGGAGGAGTCAAAATCGCTGCAACAATAAATATTAATAAAATAGCATATTTCCTGTTTTTTCTCAAAAATTCGACAGTAACTATTCCAAACCTCGCCAAAAACACAAGAACAAGGGGAAGCTCAAATATAAGACCGAAAGCAAGAATCATTTTTGTTGTAAAACTTAAATATTCCTTCATGGAAATCAGCGGCTGTATAACATCGGTAGCAAAACTTAAAAAATATTTAATGCCGAAAGGAAAAACAACAAAAAAACAGAAAAGAGCGCCTCCTGCGAAAAAAAAGACGGATAATAAAACTATTGGAACAAGATATCGCCTCTCCTTGTGATACAGCCCAGGAGCTATAAAAACCCAGAACTGGTATATAATAACAGGGGAGGCCAATATGACTCCTGCGAGTAAGGCGACTTTCATATATGTAAAAAAAGCTTCTGCTAAACCGGTAAAGATAATTTTATCCCCAGCTCTCATTTCCCGGACAAGAGGAAGCGTCAGAATTTCGAACAGCTTTTCCTTAAATCCGTATGCAATAACAAAGCCTACTCCAATTGCGATACAGCATAATACAAGCCGTTTTCTGAGTTCTTCCAGATGCGCTGTAAAGGGAATCTTATCATCCTCTTTCATCTTTAAACGGTTCCTATAGAGGCGTCTTTATCTTCATCACGTTTATCGTTACTTATATCTTCAGTATTATCCGCTGTGGGCTCGGAAGCAGTTTCAGGGTTTTCCGGTTCTATCACTGTTTCTGCCTTGTCAAAGATCTCTTTTTCGTTGATACCGTTAAATGCCTTTTTAACATCGGCCATTTTGGATTCTACTTCCATTGTTTCCTTGAATTCATTTGTAGCCTTTTTCAATTCGCCGAATATGCGTCCGAGAGTTTTTGCAAGGCCTGGAAGTTTTTCGGGACCAATAACAATAAGCGCTATAACAGCAATGACAATCAGTTCCGGCATTCCTATCCCAAGCATGCTTCTCTCCCATACAAATTAAAAGTTAAATTCCTTTAAAATACAGGCTAGTTCCAGTACTGATTTTACAGACAATAGTCAAGACAGAATAAAACTGGCAATATCACAGCTTCCTTAGTTTCTATTCATTATCTGGTTTAAGAACGCTTTCAGGTTTCAGAATCAAAAAATACAAACACCCTTTATGTTTCATGTTTCCTGCTGCTGTTTCAGCATACTTTCCGTTGCCCCAGAATATGTCGGCCCGGCCCGGCCCCCGAATAGCGCCACCCGTATCCTGGTTTAAAACAAATTTCTTGTTTTTTGTCCATCCGGTGATTGCTCCGTTTCCGCTAACCACAGGCTTTGCAGCTTCAATATATACAAGGCCGGCCAGGGGAAATATGCGTCTGTCCAATGCTACAGATCTTTCCGGCGTCAGCTTTACGTCCAGATATCCCTTTGGCCCGTCTTCTTCGGTTTTAAAAAAAATATAACTTGGATTGTAATTCAAAATCTCCTGAACAGCTTCTGGCCTGGAATCTAAATAAGCCCTGATTTTTTGCATAGACATCTCGGAAGGCGGAATAATTTGATTTTGAATCAGAAGGTTCCCGATACTCTTATATGAATGTCCGTTTTCAGCATGATAATGAACATTTATCGTTTCTCCGTTGTCGAGAAAAATCTTTCCGGATCCCTGAATCTGAAGAAAAAAAAGATCAACAGGATTATTTACCCAGGCCAACACAGGCGCCTTGCCATCAAGTATTCCTCCTGTTTCAATTTCTTTCCGATCATAATAAGGAACAACTGTCTGCCCGGTATATCTTCCCGTAATTTTCTCTCCCGAGTATTTCGGAGAAAATAAAGAAAGGTCTATCGAGATAAGATCCGGCGGGATTCCGTAAACAGGATATTTATATGTGTCCCTCTTTACAAGGCTTCCTTCCAAAAAAGGTTCATAATATCCGGTAAAAAGAACGTCCCCGCTCCCCTTCGTTCCGGTTGATTTATAGACATAATAATTTTCATCGATGTGCTTTTTTAATTCATTAGCAGAAGGTTTATTTTCTATAAATTCAAGAAAGTTAACCAGAGAATCGACCATGTGGGTGGTTTCATACAGATCCTGCCCGAATGCAAATTTTATGTTCCGGGGTCTTTTATTAAGATATGAGAGGCTCTGCCGTATTCCTTCCTCCAGATTATCATAATATGTGTCGTCGATAAATTCAGGGTATTCGTAAGAAGACAACTTTACAAGCGCTGGGGATTCCGGAACCGGCTTAAGAATTTTTCCAAAACATCCGTAAAAAAAAAGGGTAAAACAGCAGGCGATCAGCAAAACGGATGTTTTTAGTAAGTAAGAAATTGTTTCCTGTGTTTTTCTACTCCTCAAGGAGGTGCTGAAAAAAGTCCCGTTTATCGGGGTTATATATGAAACAGCTTTTGATATTATCATGGAAAGTTATTTTTAAACATTAACGGGTATGAATCTTACGGTCTCATAAAAAGTCCGTCAAAGCTAATCTCTTACAAAGTTTCCGCTCTTCCCGCCCTCTTTTTCAATAAGGCATATATCTGAAATGGTCATTCCCCTGTCGTATGACTTGCACATATCATATATCGTCAAAGCCGCAACCGACACCGCGGTCAGAGCTTCCATTTCAACGCCGGTTCGGTCAAAAAGTCTGACCGTGGCCTTTATTCTTATATTATTTCCGGATTCATCCGGATAAAAATCAACAGCGACATGGGTTAAATTCAAGGGATGGCACATCGGTATAAGGCCCGATGTGTTTTTCGCGGCCATTATTCCTGCAATCCGGGCAGTTTCAAGTACATTGCCTTTTTTCACCTTCCTGTTCTTGATCATCCTGAAGGTGGCTTTATTCATGGATATTGTACCCTGCGCTACGGCTCGCCTATCTGTCGGTTCTTTTTCCGTGACATCAACCATCCGCACACTTCCATTTTTGTCAATATGAGTAAAAGATGGCATAATATGTTTCCTACCGGTTTGAAGTAATAATTTAAGACCGCAAACAACTTATTATGAAAACAGAATTATCATGCTTTGTGGTGTCGCCACAAACTCATGCGGGTTGTTTGCGAGAGCATTATAAGTAAAACTCGGTTTTTTGTGTTACTGTCGTTTTAATTCTGTTAAGAGTGTCATCAAGAGCCGGAATCACATTATCGCGGATATCTCCGGCAACAACAAGAAACATTACATCATCTCCCACGGATAGTTCTTTATTTTCATCAATCTCAACGAGTATCTCGACAATGCCCGGTCGCTTTTTGTTTTCCTCAATGATCATAATTAATTTTTTATGATCGACCGCTATTTTGAGCCCCGAAACTTTTCGCCCGTCACGGGATGTTCCACGAACCACACCATTGTGGCATAATATCATCCCCACCCTGTTATATTCCGGACTATTCTTTATTTTATCGATAAGTATCAGCAAATTCATAATTAATCCTCTGTTGAATTCCAAATAAAATAAACATTATTTTTTCTCCATTTCTTTTGCCTTTTCAAGTGCAAGAGGAGTATTGACATTAAAAAATGATATTAATTCAGGATCTATTGCCCGGAGTTTCTTTTCAGAAATATTTACAACTCGTACTTTGTTGAAAAATCTTTGAATTTTGTAATCATTCTTTTCAAGCTGATTTTCAATCTGTTTCAAGCATCTTTTTGAATAAACAGCGCAAAGAGCCTCTCTGCCTGATGTTGTTTCGGGAATAACTATATCTGTTTGAGGCAACGCCGCACTGATTAACGCTTCAACAAGATCTTTTCTTAAAAAAGGAGTATCGCAGGCGGTAATAAAAACATGAGAGCCGGTTGCATAAAAAAGTCCGGCATGCAAGCCTGTAAGGGAACTTCTTGAAGGATGAATGTCCGTCACAATTTTCAGATTCCACCCAAGATATTTCAACGGATCGTTTGTAACCAGAATAATTTCTTCAAAGAGATCGCTGAAAACATCGTATATATGATCAAGAATCCGCTTACCCCTAATCTGCATAAAGGCCTTATTGGTGCCCGAAAAGCGGGAATTAAGCCCGCCTGCTAATATTACTCCAGTATAAGAAGAAAGCATGTAAACTTGTCCTTCAATCTATTATCAACTAATATAAATAAGTTGCGATCTAAATAAAAGAGCCTTTTGAGGCTAAAGCACCTTTTTTTTAACGCACAATAGATAAAACATCATGCAAAATCAAGGCTATTCGGACAGGCTCTGACCGGATCATTGTATTCATTTATCTCTTGAACAAAATTACATGCATGATATAATAACATATTATGGTTTCAGTTAATTTTTATATTTACAACGTGTAAAGCCTGTCAAATATATCTGTGCCGGAGAAACAATGAAAAAATCATTTACGATACTCGATGCTGCGGATATTGAGCGGATAACTGCAAGAATTGCTCATGAAATACTGGAGATTCATAAAGGCGCCGGGAATTTATCCCTTATAGGAATTCAAACACGCGGTGTTTTTCTTGCCAGAAGAATTCAGTCTTTAATAAAGACAATTGAAGGCATAAAAATACCGACCGGTGTAATCGATATCACTCTTTACAGAGACGATTGGACCAGAATCAGCCATCACCCGGTAGTCCAAGCCACCGATATTTTCTTTTCCATCGACGAAAAGCAGATCGTTCTTGTCGATGATGTTCTCTTTACCGGCAGGACGATTAGGGCGGCCATGGATGCAATCATGGATTACGGAAGACCAGACCGCATAGAGCTGGCTGTTCTTGTCGACAGAGGGCATCGGGAGCTTCCCATCCAGGCAAACTATGTCGGCAAACTTGTTGCAACAAGGCGGCTTGAAACGGTAAATGTACTTCTGTCCGAACATGATGGCATCGACCAGGTCGTATTGGAAAAAGGATAAAATATGGGTGTGGATGAACACAGAAAAAATACCCCCGGAAGGATCCGAATAGGCGTCATTTCAGTTTCAACAACAAGGTCTGAAGAGAACGACGAAAGCGGAGGCTGGATTACAAAAAAGGCTATAAAAGAGGGTTATGACGTTGTCTTCTACCGGGTTGTTCCGGATGACGTTTACAGAATAACAGAAACAATCCGGAAAGCCATCCACGACTTGGATCCTCATGCCCTTTTATTGACAGGGGGCACCGGGATCAGCGGCAAAGATGTCACAATTGAAGCTGTGCGCCCTTTATTTGAGAAAGAACTTTCTGCGTTCGGTACTCTTTTTTGCCAGCTCAGTTTTGAAGAGATAGATTCGGCGGCGATGTTATCCCGCGCAACAGCGGGGATTATAGGAAAAACCTTGGTGTTTTGCATGCCGGGCAGCCTTAAAGCCTGTCAACTCGCGTGTAAAGACTTGATCTTTCCTGAGCTGGGACATCTTGTAAAACATGCGCTTGAAGGATAGTAAATCATGGAAACTTTAGCCCTGTGGGCACAGAATCCGGCTCCGGGAATTCATATATTGATGTTTAAGGGCGACACACAGACTTTTATATTAACCCTTCCGGCACCCACGAAAGGAAGCGCCTGGCTCCGCACCAACCTGGGTCATGCCGGAACCAGCAGGGGCGAAATAATAAGAGAAGTCCTTTGCGATGAGCCGCCTCTTGGAAGGGACTGGTTTGACCTTCCCATGAAGAAGATTAATGAAACAACTTTCCGGATAACCGTTCCTTTATTCGAAGTAGGGCATTTTGAAGCAAAATGCTTTTTTTTAAAGGAAGGTGGTATCAACCCAGTATGGCCCGAAGGCTCCAATACCATAATCAATGTAAAACCGGCGGGTACCTGTTGCGCCAACATTATATACAATGCCTTTGTACGTCAGTTCGGGCCCAACAAAGACGGAAGAGGCATTACAAACCAAACGGAAGAAAAATGGATACAAAACCTTGATGGAAAAGGATATACAGTAATCCCTAAATCGGGAACATTCCGCGATCTCACACGGGAGCTCGACTTTATCATTGGCAGGCTTGGAGTCAGAGGCATTCAGATTCTTCCGATCAACCCCACGCCGACAACATATGCCCGCATGGGCCGTTTTGGAAGCCCTTTTGCGGCTTTAGGTTTTACATCGGTAGACCCTGCACTGGCTGAATTCGATACCCGGGCAACCCCTCTCGAACAATTCATCGAACTGGTTGATGCCGTTCATGAGCGCAGCGCAAAAATCTTTATAGATATTGCCATCAATCACACAGGATGGGGAGCCTCCCTGCATGAAACCCATCCAGAGTGGCTCGTGCGGGACAACGAAGGACGTATTGAAGTCCCCGGCGCATGGGGTGTGAGATGGGAAGATCTGACAATGCTCAACTATTCAAAGAAAGACCTGTGGAAATACATGGCTGATGTATTTCTGACATGGTGTCGCAGGGGAGTCGACGGATTCCGGTGTGATGCCGGGTACATGATTCCCATTCCTGCCTGGAAATTCATTATCTCATCGGTCAGGGAACAATTCCCGGATACCATTTTTTTTCTTGAAGGGCTTGGTGGAAAAATATCGGTAACACGTGATCTTTTGAACACAGGCAATTTTGACTGGGCCTATTCTGAATTGTTTCAAAATTACGATCGAAGCCAGATAGAAAATTATCTACCCGGTGCAATAGCCATTTCCGGAGAAGACGGTATTCTTGTGAATTTTGCCGAAACGCACGATAATAACAGACTTGCATCCCGCTCGAAAATGTATGCAATGATGAGAACAGCCTTGTCCGCTCTTTCTTCTGCAGAAGGTTCTTTCGGTTTTGCAAACGGAGTGGAATGGTTTGCTTCTGAAAAGATCGATGTGCATGGTGCATCTTCCCTTAACTGGGGCGCAAAAGAAAATCAGGTTGAGCTTTTAGCCCGTCTTTCAGATATACTGAAGAATCATCCGGCTTTTTCAGACAAAACAGCCTTAAATCTGATCGGGCAGGGTACGGGAAACCACCTGGTTCTGCTTCGTCATCATATTCCTACGGGGAAAAAGCTTCTGATAGTTATAAATCTTGACGACAACAACAAAACGATGGTTTCCTGGGATGATAAAAAAGCCGGAATGGGACAAGCGGCATACTTTGATCTGATAACATCAAACAGAATTAAAATCGAATCTTCGGGCAGCATAAGTTCGTGTTTGTTAGACCCGGGCCGTGTCTTGTGTTTATCTGCGGAAGAACAAGATCTGGATCTTGTAAAGATCAATGCCGGCAATAATTTTATTCCGCCCGAAAAAGTAATGAAGCGGAAACTTAGAGCAAAAGCGATAGAAGTTATTAGGCTGTACAGCGGATATAACGATATAGGAGAATTGGATGTCGATAAAGAGGCTGATCTTCTTTTTGATAATCCGGTTGAATTCTGCAGGAGCCGGAATCCATTTACCGGAGAAACAAGGGTAATTATTTGGAGATGGCCTAAAGATCTCAAAAGAGAGGTTATGGTACCGCCTGACCACTTCCTGATGGTTGTGGCGGATAAACCCTTTTTATCCCGCATAATAAACCAGGATTTTGTTTTATCCCAGGAAGAGGGTCTTCCCTGCCGGGATGGTTCTTTCTTTGCCCTGTTTTATCCGATTCAAACTCCGGCCGAGCACCAAAGGTTGAGCCTTAACCTTACGGTTTATGATAAGGGCCGGACAAAGCATGCCGATGCACCTGTTCTTTTCCTATCAGGACATGAAAACACGCGGGTGAAAAGATCCTTCGCACGCCCGGAACTTCTTGAAAATTCTATTACCTTTATGGACACAAACGGCCGCGGGGCCATGTTGCATATTCCGGTTTCCTGGTGCACTTTGAACAGCAAATATGATGCCCTTCTCGCGGCAAACATCAATAGTGAATATCCTGTGGATCGCCTGATCGTTTTTACAAGATGTCGTGCATGGATTGTCTTTCAGGGTTTTTCTCAGGACATTTGTATAGATTGCCTTGATTCTTTTAGATTAGACAATAAGGCTGGCGGAGTCTGGCATTACCGCATACCGACAGGTCAGGGCGAACACATTCTTTTTGACATAATGCTTCGCATGGTAGCCGGTGAAAATGCAATTCGTCTTATTTTCCAACGCTTGCCGGACGGAAATAACGACAGGTGCTTATCAGACAATAAGGAAGTGCAACTGATATTGAGACCGGATATTGAATACCGCAATTTTCATGATACAACCAAGGCATATATGGGCCCCGAACATTCCTGGCCAAAAGCCTTAACTGCGCAGGCGAATGGATTTATCTTTGCCCCACAAGGCGGGAACGGTCTTTCAGTAAATTTGTCGAAAGGCAATTTTATTTCCGAATCCGAATGGCAGTACATGGTGCACAGGCCTTTAGAAGCCGAAAGGGGGCTTGATCCGGATTCTGATCTTTTCAGCCCGGGCTATTTCTATACATTCTTAAAAGGAAACGAAGAGGCCGTTCTGTCTGCCTGTGTGGGCAATGCCAAAGAAAAAAATATGATCTCTTCCGCTGCTCCTGCCACTGAACCGGATACATCCCGTAAAAAACCATCTTCATCATGGAAAATTGAAGATGCTTTGACTTGCGCTCTTGATCATTACATTACTGAAAGAGGGCCATACAAATCCATAATCGCTGGATATCCATGGTTTTTGGACTGGGGCCGCGATTCTCTTATCTTCACAAGAGGTCTGATCGCTGCGGGAAAGAATAAAGAGGCTGCGCTAGTAGTAAAACACTTTGCCCGGTTTGAAAAAGACGGTACCATTCCTAACATGATGATAGGCCTAGATGCAGGAAACAGAGACACTTCCGATGCACCATTGTGGCTTTTCGCCGCATGTTCGGATCTCACCAGGGCTGAAGGAAGTGATGCTTTTCTTGACCTGAAAGCAGAAGGCAGGATGATCCGCGATATACTGGTTTCCATTGCAACAAAACTGATATCCGGTACGCCTAACGGAATGTACATGGACAGCGATTCGGGCCTTATATTCAGCCCGGCTCATTTTACATGGATGGACACAAATTATCCCGCATGTACACCAAGAGAAGGCTATCCGGTTGAAATTCAGGCTCTTTGGTACAATGCGCTGTCATTCATCTCAGAAACAGACCCTTGCGATAAAACCGACAAATGGAAAGCTCTTGCCGGAAAAGTTCAAAAATCAATTTATAATCTCTTTTCTATAGAGCAAGGCTATCTTGCCGATTGTCTCTACGCACGACCAGGAGTTCCGGCACACAGAGCGGAACCCGACGATGCCCTCAGACCGAACCAGCTTCTTGCCATAACTTTCGGCGCAGTTACGGATTATTGCCTTTGCCGCAAAATCCTTTCCGCCTGCGAAGAACTGCTTGTTCCTGGCGCCATAAGAAGTCTCGCCGACCGCTCCGTTCACAGACCACTGGAAATAAAATATTCCGGTTCTGTTTTAAATGACCCGTTCAATCCATACCATGGAACATACGCAGGCGATGAAGACACGGCACGTAAGCCTGCCTATCATAACGGAACGGCCTGGACATGGCTTTTTCCCTCTTTTTGCGAAGCGTGGGTTGAAGTATACGGACCAGGATCGAAAGATACAGCTTTATCTTTGCTTTCCTCGGCTGTCGGGATTATAAATTACGGATGCACCGGCCATCTTCCTGAAATACTTGACGGTGATTATCCGCACAAAACAAGAGGGTGTGATGCTCAGGCTTGGGGGGCAAGCGAAATGTTACGCGTCAGGACGAAGCTTTTAAAAGTCAAACAAAAAATCTCAACCCTTTCTTCAAGGACCCCATAAAATGAAATATTTACAGCCTTTTCAGGTCTTTCCGACAATACCGGAATCTCTTTCTTTTCTGGATGTACTATCACGTAATCTTTGGTGGAGCTGGCAGCATGACGCCAAGGAGTTATTCAGAAGAGTAGATCCTAAAATCTGGAGAGACTCAGGGAGAAATCCGATTGTTTTTTCAACCATGGTTCCAAAGGAACGGCTCGAAGAACTTTCAATTGATGGAGGTTTTCTTGCTCACCAGCAAAGGGTTAAAGAAAACTTTGAACGCGCCGTCCTTCCGAAGCAGACCCTTTCAGATTCGCCCATAGGAACAGGCGGAAATATAGCATATTTTTCGATGGAATTCGGTATCCATGAATGCCTTCCCCTTTTTGCCGGCGGTCTTGGAATACTTGCCGGGGATCATCTGAAAGCAGCCTCCGACCTGAAGCTTCCTTTGACGGGAGTAAGCCTCCTGTACCGACAGGGATACTTCAGGCAGTTTCTTAGCCGTGACGGAATGCAGCAGGAAGACTTTCCGGAAATCGATCTTTATACTTTTCCTATTGAAAGGGCTCTTGATTTATCGGGAAAAGAACTATTCATAAATATAAGCGGGCCTAACGGCGGTATCCATACCCAGGTTTGGAAACTGATGGTCGGACGAGCCTCTCTTTTCCTGCTTGATACCAACCTGCCCGATAATCCTCCTGAAATAAGGGAAATAACGGCCAATTTATATCCTGCCAACCAGCATAAGCGTCTGGCCCAAGAAGTCGTTCTCGGAATAGGCGGAATGCGCGCCCTTTCAGCAATGGGCATCTTCCCGTCAATAATTCACATGAACGAAGGACATTGCACGTTTGCCGGAATTGAGCGTCTTTATCAAATCATTTCAAAATTCAATGTCGATCTGAAAACCGCTCTTGAAATTGCCCCCCGGTCAACGGTTTTCACCACACACACACCTGTGATTGCAGGGCACGATGTTTTTCCGGCTGAAATCGTAAAACCGTATATTGAACCTCTTAAAGAGAATCTGGGCGCCGATGAAAAAGAGATTTTATCATGGGGTCAGCCTGCATGGAAAGATTCAGACGGCCAGTTTTCAATGTTTGTTCTCGGCCTGCGAATGGCCCAACACCGTAATGGAGTAAGCATGCTTCACGGCGCAGTTGCCCGCAAAATGTGGTCTCATGTCTGGCCGGAAAGACCTGTGGAGGAAATCCCGATCACGCATATCACAAACGGAGCCCATGTGCCGTCCTGGCTTTCATATGAGATGTCGCTTCTGTTAGACCGTTACCTTGGTCCGGGATGGAACAAGCATCCTTGGAACTCTATTATTATGAACCGCATAGACAGCATTTACAACGAGGAATTCTGGCGGGTTCATGAATTGAACCGATCAAGACTCATTCGTACATGCCGTGAGCTGATGGTAAAACAGTATGAAAAACGGAATGCCCCGAAATCAATGATGGGAGATATAGAATCCGTTCTTGACCAGGATGCCCTGACAATTGTTTTTGCCCGCAGGTTTGCAACTTACAAAAGATCGCACCTTGTGTTCATGGACCCTGACCGCCTTGAATCCATTCTGACATCAAAAACACATCCGGTACAGATGATTTTTGCAGGAAAAGCACACCCAAAAGATCAGGAAGGAAAGGATCTTATAAAAAAAGTAGTTCAATTCGCTCAGAAACCGAACATCCGCCACCGTCTCATTTTTCTGGAGGATTATGACATCGACATTGCAAGGGTCCTTGTTCAGGGTGCCGATGTCTGGCTCAATACACCGAGACGACCCTTTGAGGCCTGCGGGACATCCGGTATGAAAGCTGCCATAAACGGTGCTATCAACATAAGCATCCTTGACGGGTGGTGGTGCGAAGGTTTCTCGGAAGAAAGGGGTTGGCGAATCGGCAACGGGGAAGAATATTTTGATCACGAATATCAGGACAACGTCGAAAGTCAGGCCTTTTACAACGTTCTGACGGATGAAGTGATACCTTGTTTTTATGACAGAAAAAACGGTGATTCTCCGCAGAGATGGCTTAATAAAATGAAAGAATCAATGAAAATGGCCATGAAAAACTTCTGCAGCCATGTTATGGTTTCAAATTACAACAACCTGTTTTATCTTCCTTCCGCAAAACGGTTGCAGGATCTTTTATCGGATAATGCCGCAGAAGCAAAAACACTTGCCATCCAGCGCGAGAGACTTCGGTCTTTATGGAGATTTATAAAACTGGAAACTCCGGTCAGAAAACAATCCGGTCCGTTTAGGGCGGGAGCTTCTTTTGATGTAACAACAGAAGTCTATCTCGGAGAATTAAAACCGGAGGAGGTGGAAATACAGCTTTACTTCGGCCGGATGAAATCCGTTGATTCTGTTACAGAGGGAAAAGCGGAATCAATGAACGTCCGGGAACATCTCGGGGACGGACGGTACCTTTATGGGTGTGACATAATATGTAATAATTCAGGAAGGTTTGGCTTTACGGTGAGGGCAATACCAAAAGGCGACGATTGGATTAAAAACACCCCCGAATTTTTAACTTGGGCCTGATATTAACCGAAACAGGGAGCTTTAATAAAGTTTTTTAAAGTCCAACCAAGGAAAGACCAATGAATGATGATCCGAAAAAAAATCCCAGGATACTTATCGTAACCCCGGAAGTTACATCCCTTCCGGAAGGGATGGGCAATATTGCAAACCGTCTCACAGCAAAAGCCGGGGGACTGGCTGATGTTTCTGCAGCGCTGATAAGCGCCCTTTTTGACCAAGGAGCTGATGTACACGTCGCCCTGCCCGATTACCGTGGTATCTTCAGCGCCCAGTTGGCGCATATTTTCGATAAAGAGCTGGATTTAATACGACGCAAAATGCCTGATGAAAGGATTCATCTGGCCGAAGACAGGGTCTTTTATTACCTTAATCATGTTTATTCAGACTATGGCTGGGAAAACCTTAAAATAGGCCTTTCATTTCAGCGCGAAGTTATAAACAACATCATACCTCGCGTAAGACCCGATCTTATACATTGTAACGACTGGATGACCGGACTGATACCTGCTGTATCGAGAAAGCTTGGCATACCCTGTTTGTTTACAATTCATAACATCCACACAAAGAAAACTTATCTTTCAAACATTGAAGATATAGGAATAGACGCTGCTTCATACTGGCAGAATTTTTACTATGAACGCATGGCATATGATTACTGGGGAACACGCGAATCAAACCCGGTAGATCTCCTGACAAGCGGGGTTTTTGCAGCTCATTTTGTTAATACGGTCAGCCCGACCTTTCTTGCAGAGATAATCGAAGACAAACATTCTTTTGTCGAAACCTATCTGAAACAGGAACTTTCAAACAAATGGTTCGCCGGGTGCGCGGCCGGAATACTTAATGCGCCTGATTCATCTTTCAATCCGGCCACAGACAGCGAGATTAAATGCCGGTTTTCCGCAAAAGATTTCGCTAGGGGAAAGGCCGAAAACAAACGCGCCTTTCAGAAAAGACTGGGGCTTATACAGGATGATTCGGCACCGATGTTTTTCTGGCCATCAAGGCTTGACTCGGTACAAAAAGGATCGCAGCTTCTTGCTGAGATCCTTTATGCTGTTGTTTCTTCGTACTGGCACAGGAATCTTCAGATCGTTTTCGTTGCAAACGGGGAATATCAACCCCATTTCAAAAATATCGTCGATTTTCACCGGTTTCAAAACCGTGTAGCTGTGTGTGATTTCGATGAAAACCTTGAACGACTTGCATATGCCGCCTCGGATTTCGTGCTTATGCCCTCTCGCTTTGAACCGTGCGGCCTGCCGCAGATGATTGGCCCGTTATACGGCTCACTGCCTGTTGCACATGATACTGGAGGCCTGCACGATACCATAACAGAACTGGCTCCTGAAAAAGATACGGGAAACGGTTTTCTCTTTAAATTTTATGATACCGAGGGACTTCTCTGGGCAATTCGTCAGGCAATGACTTTTTTCGATTTACCTCAGAAGGTAAAACAAAAGCAGATAAAAAGAGTCATGCTTGAGAGCCTTGCTAATTTCAACCATTCCGTTACGGCGCGTCAGTATATTAATCTTTATGAAAAGATGCTGCAACGCCCCCTGATTAACTCTTGGTAAACACTTTTTCGTGAGGCAGCCTGTTGTGAAAACAACCCCTGACAATAATCACCGGTTTTATGAAAACGATCCGTTCCTTAAAACCTATAAAACTTCAGTTTTAAAAAGGATAAACAAGGTAATCGAAAAAGAGGCTCTTCTTGTTAAAAACAGCAATAATCTTGCCGATTTTGCTTCGGGACATACTTTCTTCGGCCTTCATTTTTCTGAAAACGTATGGATTTTCCGTGAATGGGCTCCTAATGCAGTTTCAATATGCCTCATTGGGGACATGACGGGCTGGCGGGAAAAAACTGAATTTTCATTAAAAAGAATTAACGAGGATGGGGTTTGGGAAATTGCTCTTCCGGCAGAAGCCCTGAAACACGGCGACCTTTACAGGCTCCGGATCAGATGGCCAGGCGGGGAAGGCGACCGCATCCCTGCTTATGCCAACAGGGTTATCCAGGACCCGCAAACGCTTATTTTCAACGCCCAGGTCTGGTTTCCTCAAAAGCCTTATGCATGGCGCTGTCCTGATTTCAAGTGCCGGCAGGATGCAGTTTTCATATATGAAGCCCATATAGGCATGGCCCAGCAGGAAGGTAAAATCGGTTCATACAGAGAATTTACGGATAAAATACTGCCCCGTATAATTTCCTCCGGTTACAACATGATCCAGCTTATGGCTATCCCGGAACATCCCTATTACGCATCATTCGGATATCAGGTTTCAAGTTTCTTCGCCCCGTCATCTCGTTTCGGAACACCCGAAGATTTGAAAAAACTTATCGACTCGGCCCATTTGGCAGGCATTGCGGTCATAATGGATATAATTCACTCCCATGCTGTTTGTAATGAAGTTGAGGGGTTAAGCTGTTTCGACGGAACCCTGCACCAGTACTTTCATGAAGGCTCTCGAGGGATGCACAGCGCGTGGAATTCCCGCTGTTTTGATTATGGAAAATTTCAGGTTCTGCATTTTCTTCTTTCCAACTGCAGGTTCTGGCTCGATGAATACCATTTTGACGGATTCAGGTTTGACGGCGTAACAAGCATGCTGTATCTCCATCATGGTCTGGGAAAAACGTTTACATCACACGAAGATTACTTCAACGAGGATGTTGATGATGATGCCTTGACCTATCTATCGTTAGCAAATAAACTGACTCATGCTATCAGACCGGATGCGGTAACAATAGCGGAAGATATAAGCGGAATGCCGGGGCTTGCTGTTCCTTTATCGGAAGGGGGCTTCGGTTTCGACTACCGGTTTTCAATGGGAATACCGGACTACTGGATAAGGTTGGTCAAGGATTCATACGATGAACAATGGCCGACCGGCCATCTCTGGTATGAACTCAACAACCGGCGGATTGAAGAAAAATCCATTAGCTATTGCGAATCTCATGATCAGGCTCTCGTAGGCGATCAATCCCTCATTTTCCGGCTCATCGGCTCCGATATGTATGAGCACATGACCATAAATGATGACAACTTCAGGGTCGACAGGGGAATCGCTTTGCATAAATTAATAAGACTTATCACTATGGCTGCAGCCGGAAACGGATATCTGAATTTCATGGGTAACGAATTCGGTCACCCAGACTGGATTGATTTTCCAAGACCTGGCAATAACTGGTCATATCATTATGCAAGGCGCCAGTGGCATCTTGCGGACGACCCTTCGCTAAAATACCGACTTCTGGCAAATTTCGACCGCGACATGATTGTCTTGGCAAAGAATTTTAATCTTCTCGCCTCTTCATCGCCCATGCTATTATATGAAAATACAAATGACAAGGTAATATCTTTCCGGAGGGCCGGTCTTCTTTTTGCCTTCAATTTTCACCCCACCCGCTCCTTCACCGACTATTGTTTTGATGCTCCTCCCGGAACATATAAGATGATTTTTGACAGCGATTCAAAGGAATTCGGAGGATATGACCGCCTTAACCAGGGACAGGAACACCACACTCTTTTGGATAAGGCGAGAAACTCAACGCGCCAGTTTATCAGCCTTTATCTTCCGACCCGTACTGGAATAGTTTTAAAATACACGGAATAAACCAGCGCTCCAATAAGGGTTCAAGGAGCAGAGAGACCTTGGGGTCAAGCAAAAGAGCCAGTCCAGCCCTTCGATTGAACCATAGAACCCTTGAAGCCTGAACCCCTTGTTTCCCCTATTTCTTTTCTTCCGTCACCGGAACCCGTTTTGTCTTTGCTCTGATCGCGGCACGTATCTCCGGTAAAGCTGCGCGCGCAGCCTTTTCGCCCGCTTCAATAAGCCTTTTCTTCTGACCAAAATCGTCGTAGGCGACACTTCCGACATCCGGATGAATAACAACATCAGCCTTCTTTGCTCCAAGCACTGCTATCTCGGAAGACATTATTGTAACGGCATGAAACACCACTTCTATCGGATTTTTCGGTGCAACCTGAGGCAGGGCGGGAGAGATGGCTACTGCAATGACAACATCTGCTCCTTTTTTTACTGCAAAATCAACCGGAATGGGGTCTGTGACTCCCCCGTCGACAAAAACCCTGCCTCCGATTTCAACAGGAACAAAAACACCTGGTATGGCGCAGGAGGCGTGAACTGCCCTCGCAACAGGGCCACGGTCGAAAAGCACGGCCTGTCCTGTTCTCAAATCAACCGATACAGCGCCGTATGGAATTTTCATGTTTTCGATGTTTTTACTGCGAAGACGGGTGTTCAAAAAAGATTTGAGTTTTTCTCCCTTTACAAAGCCGCCCGAAAGGAAAGAGAAAACCCTGAAATCAAAAATATCCTCTTCGGTTATTGAGATCGCGATAAATTCAGCATCAAGCACACTGCCTGAATCGGCATAAATTGCTCCTATCAGGCTGCCAACAGAAGTTCCCACAACAACATCGATGGGTATCTTCTCCTGTTCAAGGACTCTTAATACCCCTATCTCTGCAAATCCCCGGGCGCCACCGCCTCCAAGCGCAAGACCTATTTTGGGCAAAACTTCTTTTATTGCAGCAGACGGCTTTTCTTCCATCGTGCCTGTAGTAGCGCAGGCATGCAGAAAAACAGAAACCAGCAGAAATATTGATAACAACCTGATATAATAAGAGTTATACATGTATTTCCTTTTGGCGGATAACTACAAATTCTAAGCGAAATTCTGTTTTTAAGATAACCCACCATTAAGCTGTTTTGGAAGTTAATCTTTCTTTTTAAAAAGATTAAAATATTTCATGACCATTTCGACGTAATCTTCGGTTTCTTTTATCGGAGGAATGCTGTTATAACGGTCAACAACCGTTGGTCCGGCATTATAGGCAGCAAGAGCAAGATGCAGTTTTCCGTTGAACCGCTCGAGGAGTTCCCTGAAATACTGTGTTCCTGTAAGAATATTTTCCCTCGGATCAAAAGGATCTCTCATTCCGAAAGCTTTCGCATTTACAGGCATTATCTGCATTAACCCCAATGCGCCTGCTCTGGAAACCGCTCTCGGATTAAAATCGGATTCAACCTTTATAACGGCTTTCAGCAGGGAAAATGCAATCCCGTGCCTTCTGGAAGCTTCTGTAATCATGTCATCATATACGTCCGGTGAATAAGAACTTAAGCGCAGCGGTTTTCTTGAAGTATAATCTTTTATGAACAACCTGTATTGATAAGACGGATTTGCGGGCACATTGGTAAAATGTACCACGCCGTTTTCATCTATGAATTTATATATATCGCCTACGGCAAAAGAGGGAAGGCAGGATCCAATCACCAACAGAACGGAAAAAATCCCGGTCAGCGCCGCTTTCCGTGCATTATTTAAGAAAAATTTTTTCACCATAATCCCAGGCCCGATTCCGCAACAATATACTGTTTTATAATTTTATCTATTCTCTCAGCTTCAACTAAATTATATTAAATTATACATAACTTTTTAAACATTTCAAGAGGAAATATAACAATTAGATTAAATATCAATATATTGCGGTTATAAAACCGCCTATATACCAGATAACCGGTTCAGCATTAATTTCATACCAGCTATTTCTTCTTTTTTAAATATTTCGATGGTTCCGTATTTTCCGTCAAAACCGGGTGTAATCGTTACTTCGTTTTTTCTCATCCGTTCTATTGCTTCCGCAAGAAGAGGGACTCCTGAATTTCTGATTTCACCGATGCCTGTGAAATTAAGAATATCAAGTTCAGGCCCGAACTGTTCCAGTAATTTATTATACCAGAGCAATAATTTTTTTGAACCCGGGTTCAATTGAAAAATTTCCGAAAGAATCTCTAACAGAGGGATTGTCTTAAGATATTTCTGCGTTGTCTCTTTCTTTTTTGCTTTATCCGAAAGCGCCTGAATTCTATGGAGCACGCCGATTGTTATCTGTTTCCTGCATACCGGGCAGACACCTCCGCATCTGTCCGTTTCTTCAGGCAGGAGAGACTGTCTGCAGTTTCTGTGTCCGTCCGCGTAATACTTGCCTTCTTCCGGATAGTATTCAACGGTGCCGGCAAACTCTTCCGGGCAGCCTTTCTTTATTGCTAATATTATTGAATCATAACAGACGGAGGTGTTGAAAATATTCGCCTCTCTGCCTATTTTCATGGGAGAGTGGGCGTCCGAATTGGAAATGAGCGTTACTCCGTCCAGACCGGAAAATCTCCGGCACATGTCTGGGTCTGAAGACAATCCCGTCTCTGCTGCAAATATATATTTTGAAAAATCTCCGAAGCATTCCTCCATCGAATCAAACCCGGACCTTGAGCCAAAGAGCGAATACCATGGTGTCCATATATGGGCAGGAATGAACATTGCCCTGTCTGTTATATCAAAAACCATTTCAAGCAGATTTACCACATCAAATGTAAATATGGGCCTTCCGTCGGATTCGGTCTTTCCTATTTTCCTTAGTCTCCGGTTCAGTTTCTCAGCCAGAGAAAGATCCGGTAATAATATAATGCTGTGAATTTTTCTGGTTCTGCCGCCCTTTTTATATATGTTACATATCTCAGCGGTCGGGATAAACCGGATTATTCCTTCGCATGATTCCGGAATAAATTTTTCAATTTTGCCGGAGATACTCTTATTGGGTTTATACAGACCGTCTTTGGCCCGAACAAGTTTTTCTTTTAATTCTCCAAACCAGGCGGGATGCGTAAAATCGCCCGTTCCAAGCACGGTTATTCCTTTTTTTCTTGCAGAGATACAAAGACTCTCAACATCCGTGTTTTTCGATGTTGCCAGTGAATAGCGTGAATGAATATGTAAATCGGCCAGAAACTTCATTTTTGTTTTTAAAATCTCTTGTTAATTGACAACAAACAATATATATTAAGCTTAATAGTTCTATTACACAATATATGGTATTCATTCATTAATGACAAAAGGTTGCGGCGCTTAAAAAGTTATGGGTTTATTATCATCTTCTGTATCTATAAACAGATATTATGTCGAGGGCAAAATTAAAGGACCTGTTCTCGATACGGTTAAAAAAGGTTTGGAAAAACACTCCTTCAGGGAAAACGATGTTGATCCTTCTAATAAAACAACCGGGTGGACATCCTTCAATAACCACTTTAACCCGGATTTTGACGGATCTTCTTTTGTTATCGACGAACTGTTTATCTTTTCATTAAGAATTGACAAAAAAAGCGTTTCTCCCAAGATCATCAGAAAATATTTTTGTATCGAATCAGATAAAAGAATCCGAGAAAGCGGAAGAGGATATTTAACTGCCAATGAAAAAAAAGCCGTAAAGGAACAGGTAACCGATTCTCTTTTCCTGAGGGTGCCGGCTGTTCCCAATATTTATGATGTTGTGTGGAATTACGAAAAAGCAATGCTCTGGTTTTTTTCAAACAACAGGTCGGCAAACGAAGACCTAGAAATTCTGTTTTCTGCATCGTTTCATCAGCCTTTAATAAAGATCTTTCCCTATACCGTGGCAGATATTTTACTAGGCCTGTCAGATAAAGAGCGAGATCTTCTTTCCCTTTTATCGCCATCTAAATTCACGGGGTAGTTATGCTTGATGTTTCGCTGACATACTACAGGTACGGTTTTCTTGGCGGTGAATTTCTGACATGGCTATGGTTTTACATAGTCAATAACGACCAGAACGAATTATTCGACAATAAAAAAGTTTTTCTTGAGATCGGAAATAAGATAGTCTTGGAAAGAAAAGCAAATGATGCCGTTGAAAAAGTAACAATAAATGGAAAAGATGCCGGTCTCGAAGAGGGTATTATCTCCCTGAAAAAGGGTGCTGTTGTTAAAGAATTAAACCTATTATATAGAAAAGAAGATAAAGAGTGGAGTTTTACCATAACGGGTGAAAGCCTTGGCATATCAAATCTGAAGGTTCCCGATATTGGTTTTATAGAATCAAAAAAAGATGTCGCAGGTTTTGTGGTTGAAAAAGTTTTTCTTTATGATTCACTATACCAATTAACAGATGGCTTATATAAAAAATTTATAAAGTTAAGAGTATCAAACGGCTGGGTAACAGTTGTTTCAGATATGAATAAATGGATAAACAGCTGATTGTATATTTCTGTTTCGTTTTTTGTTAATCCTTTTTTGTTTTTCAACAATTTTTTTATTTTGGTTTATCTTTAACTTTTTATAAAATTTTTCTTTATAATTTTTAGCTCATTTTTTTCTGAAATTTTAATTATGAAATAAACCTGTTAAAAACTTATTACAGTTATTGACAATGCATATTATATATCCTTTATTTATTAATTATAAAATAAGAAGGAATTAATTATGAAAATCAGAATTAAAAAGAAAGACATTACCGATGTGCTCTCAAAGATTCAGTCAATAGCTTCAAGAAAAACAAATATTGCCATTACAACAGCTGTACTGATTAAAACCGTTAAAACCGAAATTAATCTTGTTTCAACCGATCTAGAAACAGGCTTCGAAGGTATTTATCCCGCTGTTGTTGAGAAAGAAGGATCTGTGGTAATTAATGCAAGAAAATTATTTGAGATAGTCAGAGATTTTCCAAATGATGAATTATATATAAACGAGATCGAAAACAACTGGATTGAAATCATGAATCAAAGCAGTGTCGAATACCGGATGGTCGGGATGAATCCCGATGATTTTCCGAGTATTCCAAGTGTTGAAGATATAACCTATTTTGATATGAAATCATCCGTGTTCAAAAACATGATTGAAAAAACAGTTTTTATTACCGGAAGTTCGGAAGAAAAAAGGGCCCATATTAACGGGGTATACCTTGAGAGGATTGAAAGTAAGGGTATTAATAAAATAAGAATGGTATCGACTGACGGAAGCCGTCTGTCAAAAGTTGATCATGCGTGTGATGATGGTTTGGTTTTGCCGGGTGAAACAGGAATAATAATTTCAAAAAAGGGTTTAAACGATGTCGCGAAATTTCTTGATCAGGAAGGCGATATAAAGATCGGCTATAACAAGAGCCGCTTTGTGCTGAAAAAAGAGAATGAAACGATTATTATGAGGCTGCTTGAAGGAAATTTCCCGGAATATAAAGATATAATAAACAGAAAAGAGGCATTTTCGGTAAAACTTGACAGACAAATGTTTTTAATGATGTTAAAAAGAATGTCCATATTTACATCTGAGAACCACAAGGGGGTTATTTTCGGCTTCAATAAAGGAAAATTACTGGTTTCTTCCACAAATCCCGAGCTTGGTGAATCGAAGGAGGAGATGAACATAGAATATGACGCCGAACCCATGGAGATAGCCTTCAATGTGAGATATTTTATTGAAACCATAAATGTTATTGATGATGACAGCGTAAAAATACTTTTTATAGACAATGAAAGCCCGTGTCTTATTGAGGGGGATAAAAATAAAAATTTCTTAAGTGTTATAATGCCGATGAGAATATGAAAGAAGAAAATAACAATACATATACAGCGGACAACATAAAAGTATTGGAAGGTCTTGAAGCCGTAAGAAAAAGACCCTCCATGTATATTGGAAATATTGATGTTCAGGGTCTTCATCATCTTGTTTATGAGATTGTTGACAACAGTATAGATGAAGCCATGGCCGGGTTTTGTGATCTTATTTCTGTGACCATACATACCGACAACAGTGTCAGCGTTGAAGATAACGGAAGGGGTATTCCTGTAGGAATTCACAAAACGGAGAATGTACCGGCAGCAGAAGTAGTAATGATGAAGCTACATGCCGGTGGAAAATTCGACAATGATTCATATAAGGTTTCGGGTGGTCTTCATGGTGTCGGGGTTTCTGTTGTAAATGCTCTTTCTGCAAGGCTGGATCTTGAAATATATACGGACGGGAAGATATACCACCAGGTTTTTGAAAAAGGGAAAAAAGCAAGCGAACTTTGTATAATCGGCGATACGAAAAAAAGAGGAACAAAAATCCACTTTAAACCGGATACCGAGATATTAAACAGCGATAATTTTGAATTTGAGATTCTGGAAAAAAGACTGAGAGAGCTTGCATTCTTAAATAAAGGCCTGCGTATAAAAATCGACGATGAACGATCCGAAAAAAAGAAGGATTTTTTCTATGAAGGAGGGATAACCTCTTTTGTGGAGTATCTGAATAAACATACGGTTGCATTGCATAAGCCGGTATATTTCGAAGGAAAGAAGAATGATGTTCTGGTAGAGGTATCAATACAGTATAATGACACCTTTACGGAAAAACTCTTCTCTTTTGCAAACAACATCAACACCATTGAGGGTGGATTTCATCTTATTGGATTTAAGACGGCGCTGACAAGGGTTATTAATCAGTATGCATCAAACGGCAACCTGTCAAAAGATCTGAAGGAAAAAATAAGCGGCGACGACGTACGGGAGGGTCTGACCGCTGTTATAAGCATCAGGCTGAAAAATCCGCAGTTTGAAGGGCAGACAAAAACAAAACTCGGAAACAGCGAGATAAAGGGCCTTGTTGAATCGCTTGTAAATGAAAAGCTTGCGATGTTTTTTGAAGAAAATCCGGCAATAGCAAAAAAGATTTTGTCGAAAGCGATTGATGCGGCAAGGGCAAGATTTGCCGCAAGAAAAGCAAGGGATATGGCAAGAAGCAAAGGCCTGATGGCCGATGCCACCCTGCCCGGCAAGCTTGCAGAATGCCAGAATTCGGAACCGGCACAGAGGGAAATATTCCTTGTGGAGGGAGATTCGGCTGGTGGCAGCGCGAAACAGGGGAGGGATAGAAAATTCCAGGCTATCCTTCCTTTAAAGGGAAAAATACTGAATGTGGAAAAAGCAAGATTCGACCAGATCCTTAAAAGCGAGGAGATTAAAAATATAATCACGGCTCTCGGCACTGGGGTCGGAAGAGAAGAATACAATATTGATAATATCCGGTATCATAAAGTTATCATCATGACCGATGCCGATGTCGACGGATCCCATATCAGGACCCTCCTTCTGACTTTTTTCTACAGACAGATGCCGGAGGTTATCGAGAAAGGATATCTATATATAGCACAGCCCCCTCTTTTGAGAATCGGCAAGGGGAAAAGCGAAAAATATTTCAAAGATGAACTTGCCTTAAACGACTATGCCATAAGGCATTTTTGCGAGCAATACAGGCTGCTGACAGGGGAAGATAAACATTCCATGTCCGACCAGAACCTGTATCTTTTCATTGCAAACCTGTCTGAATATTCATCTGTTTTGACAAGGCTAAACCGAAATGGGATTAAATCCGAATTGGTGGAAACACTTTTAAAAAATCATGTGGACGATAAAACATTTCTGCAGGACATCAATAAGATGTCTCAGATAAAGAATATCCTGAAAGAAAAAAAATATAAAACAGGAGAAGTGCTCTGGAATCCTGAAAGAAGCATCTACGAATTGACCGTTGAATACCCGGAAAGCATGCTTGATGAGATGCTGTCGGAAGGACTGAAAAAAGAGGAAACAAAAAAAATAAAGATAGGAATCGGTCTTGTTTATTCTGTGGATTATCTGAAGTGCATCAATCTGGGGCAGAATATTTTTAAACATGATAAGCCGCCCTTTTATGTGGCAAGCAAGGAGAGTAAAGAATCTTTGCAGCAGGAAATAAAGATAGATGAGAAGCAAGAACTGCTCCATTTTATCCTGGAAGAGGCTAAAAAGGGGTTGGTCGTTCAGCGCTACAAAGGGCTTGGAGAGATGAACCCGGAACAGCTGTGGGGTACTACCATGAATCCCGAACAAAGAAACCTTTTGCAAGTAAAAATAGGAGATTCGGTGGATACCAACGAAATATTTACCATCCTCATGGGAGATGAAGTAGAACCGAGAAGGGAATTTATTCAAAACAACGCGCTTGATGTAAGAATGCTCGATATATAAAGTTTCCATCCGGAAATGGCCCTTTTGAGCGATCTCTGTGTCAATCTGCGGGATTTCTTGTGCGACAGGCTATGCGGATGTCTTAAGCGCATCCCTTGATTTTCTTGAGCTTGCCCAAAATCACCGATTTCCGAATTGGAAACTTAACTGTGTCCAAAAATTGTTCCCGGCGGGACACGAACAACATAACGGATGTGCCATGTTAAATGTAGTTTCCGTTGCAGCAAGAGATATTCCGGATGCCTGGTTTCAGTGTGTGTATCACATTATAGACAACGGGCATAAATATGTAATCGAAAGAGGGAGTTTCGAGGGTCAGGAGCGGCTCGAGTTTGATTATATCACGGTTCATATAAAGTACCCGGGTGTACGCCCGCTTATTCCCGACATCCCGCACGCATTGAACATTCCCAATCCCGTTGCGGAAGGTTATCTTGAAGAATACTTACCGTATCTAATGACCTCGGCAAAAAGCCCCAACGAAGACTACACTTACGGGCAATATCTTGAAAGCCAGATTGCCGAGGTTATACGGATGTACAAAGAAGACGGGCACGGAACAAATCAGGCATATATGACCGTGGGAGATCCCTCCGCGCTCTTCCTTGGGGATCCGCCGTGTTTAAGAGGCATCGACACAAGGATAAGATACGGAAAGCTGCATTTCATGGTCTATTTCAGATCCTGGGATTTATGGAATGGTTTTCCGGCGAACCTCGGGGCTATACAGCTTTTAAAGGAATACATGTCTTCCGAGATAGGTGTAGAAGACGGCGAGATAATTGCCGCAAGCAAAGGCCTTCACCTGTATGATTATATATGGGAACTTGCAAAGCTTAGAACAATGAGAACAGATTGAGCTGGCATTAAAAAATCAAAATTCAATGCTTCCCGGAGTTCTTGGAAAAGGAATTACATCCCGGATGTTTTTAATGCCGGTTACAAGCATTAGTAGTCTTTCAAATCCGAGCCCGAAGCCGCTGTGCGGAACCGTCCCGAAACGGCGGGAATCAAGATACCACCAGTAATCTTTTTTTGATAATCCGCACTCATCCATCCTTGATTCGAGAACTTTAAGGCGCTCTTCGCGCTGGCTCCCTCCTATAAGTTCTCCCACTCCCGGAACAAGGATATCCATTGCGGCAACGGTTATTCCATCATCGTTTACTCTCATGTAAAACGGCTTAATGCTTTTCGGGTAATTATAGACGATGATGGGTTTGTTGAAATGCTCTTCGGCAAGAAAATGTTCATGCTCGGACTGAAGGTCTTTCCCGAAGAAGACTTCGTACTCGAATTTTTTCCCGGAATCGGCAAGAATCTTTACTGCCTCTTCGTAAGGTAATCTCACAAAATTGGATGAAGTTATCTTTTCAAGGGTTTTAAGCAGATTGTTGTCAACATATTTTGCAAATAATTCAAGGTCATCGCTGCATTCAGCGAGAGCATGGCCTGTCAGATATTTTATTGTCGCTTCACCAAGCTCCATATTGTCGTTAATATCCCCGAAAGAAATTTCGGGTTCCAGCATCCAGAATTCAGCAGCATGTTTTCTTGTGTTTGAGTTTTCAGCTCTGAATGTCGGGCCGAACGTATAAACATCTCCCAGGGCAAGCGCAAACATTTCGGCAGACAATTGGCCTGAGACTGTAAGGTTTGCCTGTTTTCCGAAAAAATCTGTGGAGAAATCTGTTTTACCATCAGTCTTTGGAATTTTTTCCGGATCCATTATTGTAACCTTAAACATCTCGCCTGCGCCTTCACAGTCCGATCCGGTGATTATGGGCGTGTGAATATATTTGAAACCTTTATCTTTGTAAAATTTATGTATGGCAAATGACATCTCCGATCTTATGCGGAAAGCCGCGCCGTATTTATTTGTCCGGGGTCTTAAGTGGGCTATGGTCCTCAGATATTCATCGGTGTGTCTTTTTTTCTGAAGAGGATAAGAATCGGGAGCAATGCTTATAATGTCAATTTTTTTTGCCTGAACCTCCCATTTCTGCCCGCCCCCTTTTGATTCTAAAAGATTACCAAGTACGGTCACTGCGGACCCGGTTGAAATTTTTTTTATGTCGTCATAATTGGATAGCTTTTTGTCTGCTATTATCTGCGCGTTTTTCAGGCATGAGCCATCATTGATTTCTATAAATGAGAATGCGCTTGTATCTCGTCTTGTTCTGACCCAGCCGTTTATAAGAATCTCGTCAAGAGGTCCATCCGAATTTAGAAGGGATAAAATCTTGTATTTTTTCATTGTATAATCCCGTGATTCCGCTTTGTCTGCGGCGGACCGTGCTTAAATGATAATTAGTTTTTCTTTCTTATTGTTGCGATGTGATATATATTACTTTACTTGATTTTATCCTTTTCTGTAAAGAGTTTTTGATAAATACTATGAACTTGAAAAACATTAATGATATTCTGCCGCTTGTTGAACAGCCGAGCAGGTATTTAGGCTCGGAAATAAATGCGGTAAAGAAAGATTACGCAGGAATAAAGCTTTCCGTAGCCCTTGCTTTTCCTGATCTGTATGAAGTCGGTTCTTCGCATTTCGGCCTTCAGATTCTTTATCATATTCTGAACAAACAGTCCGATATTGTGGCAGAAAGGGTTTTTACGCCTGCCGTAGATTTCGAGGCATATCTGAGGTCTTCAGATACGCCTCTTTGTTCACTTGAGACCCGCAGGCCTCTTAACAAGTTTGACATCATCGGTTTCAGCCTCCTTTACGAACTGAATTTTACAAACATACTCACAATGCTGGATCTTGTAAAAATTCCCTTTTTTGCAGAGCAAAGGGATAATTCTCATCCTTTTATTATTGCAGGCGGTCCATGTACCTGTAATCCTGAGCCTGTTGCGGATTTCTTTGATGCCATCGTTATTGGGGACGGGGAAGAGGTAATCGTCGAAATATCAAAAGCCTGGATTCAATGGAAAGAAGATTCGGGCAAAGAGAGAGACATCCTGTTAAAAAGATGGTCTCAGATAGAAGGGGTTTACATTCCTTCTTTTTTTGAGGCAAAGTATGACGAAAACGGATTTCAAACCGTAGTCCAGGGGGCTTCAGGTTACAAAAGAGTTATCAGGAGCATAATAAGAGATCTCGATAATGCACCATTTCCTAATGAACCGGTGGTCCCTTACGGCAGGCCGGTACATGACCGGCTTCGTCTTGAAATATCACGCGGATGCTCAAGGGGTTGCAGATTCTGTCAGGCAGGGATGATATACAGGCCTGTCAGGGAACGTTCTCTGAAAAATATAATCGATATTTCAGATAAATCTATCGCATCTACGGGATATGAAGATGTTTCGCTCCTCTCATTGAGTACCGGTGATTACTGCTCATTAACCCCTCTCCTCGAACGGCTGATGGGAAATTATGAACCAAAGCATATCGCTGTCTCTTTTCCTTCATTACGGGCAGGCGCACTCACTCCGGAGCTTGTGAATCTCGTAAAAAAAGTCAGAAAAACGGGCTTTACAATCGCACCGGAAGCCGGGAGTCAGAGGCTGAGGGATGTTATCAATAAAAACATAACAGAGGAGCAGATAATCCATTCTGTAAATACGGCATTAAGCATGGGGTGGCAGGTAATAAAGCTCTATTTTATGGCCGGCCTTCCAACCGAGACGGATGACGATATTAAAGAGATGATAGAGCTTGTTTATAAACTCCGCAAAAGCCGGATCAGAAAAAACAGCTCGATTAATATAAGCGTGACAACTTTTATTCCCAAGGCACATACTCCTTTCCAGTGGTCTTCACAGATATCGCTGGCAGAATCGGAAAAAAAAATAGGGCTAATCAGAAGGAATCTCAACATTTCAGGTATTAACTTTAAATGGCAGAATCCGAAAACAAGCATGCTTGAGGGGCTCTGGGCGCGTGGAGACAGGCGCTTTGCCGACCTGCTCGTAACGGCTTATCAGAAAGGATGCAGGTTTGATGGCTGGAGTGACAAATTTGATTTCAAATTATGGGAAGAAGCAATTGCCGAAGCAGGCATCGATCCGGATTTTTATCTTCTGCGGAAAAGATCCGTAACGGAGCCGCTTCCATGGGATCATATTGACACAAGAATTTCAAAGGAATTTTTAAAAGGCGAACTTGATAAAGCCATGAACACGGCAGTCACGGCTGATTGCCGGGAGTATGGCTGCAGCCATTGTGGAGTATGTGATTTTGATATTATTGAACCAAAGTTTTGTAGGGACATACGAAAACACGAAGAAATAAAGCCAACAGATGTCGGCACGGCAAAAACGAATTTTAAAAAAATGAAAATAAGCTTCAAAAAAATGGATCAGTCGAGGTTTTTCGGACACCTTGAACTGGTAAATATATTTTTACGTGCAATAAGACGGGCCGGAATTGAGGTTGCTTATTCGGAAGGATTTCATCCGATGCCTAAAATATCATTTGAAGACACGCTCCCGATAGGAATGGAAAGTCGTTGCGAAACTCTTTATCTGACGGTATCTGAAAATACGGAACCGGGGTCTATTACTGAAAAATTGAACAGGCAGCTTCCGGAAGGATTATCCGTTTATAATTGCACGGAGGCCGTAAAGGATGCCGGCAGCAAACCAGGAAACTGTTGCTATGAAGCTTCATTGTCCACGGGCGGTTTTGATAATACAAAACTTGAATTGTACGAAATGAGCTCCGGTGTCATAATAGAACGAACAAACAAAAAAGGAATAACAAAGAAGATCGACCTCAAAGAAGCGATTAAGACCCTCGATCTGATATCTCAAAACAGGCTGAAAATGGCATTATCTTCAGAACCGGGGAAAATGGTAAGGCCTGTGGAAGCGCTAAAAAAGATTTTTGATCTTTCAGAAGAGCGGCTCAAAACGGCAAGAATAGTCAAAACCTCGATAGTATTATAAATATAATTGATTCAAAATAGTTAAAACAAGGTGTTATTATGTACAAGAAGATAGTTGTTAATGTCTGTGAACATGAAACAAGAATCGCACTTCTTGAAGATGGAACAATCGCTGAACTTTTTATCGAGCGGGGAAACAGTTCCGATATTGCAGGAAATGTATATAAGGGAAAGGTACAGAGAGTTTTGCCAGGTATGCAGGCAGCTTTTATTGATATTGGGCTTAACCAGGCAGCCTTTATATATGTAGATGACCTGACTTTCGGGCGTTGCAGAGAAATCAAAATGCATGATTCCGGTGAAGACGATATTGATGAAACCCCTGAATTGTATCAGGACCCTTCAATTTCTACAAATAAAAATCATGAACTGACAATTGGAGAGCTTATTACCGAGGGACAGCAGCTCCTTGTACAAGTAGCTAAGCCGCCGATAGGCACAAAAGGCGCACGCGTGACTTCTTATGTTACTTTACCGGGAAGATTTATAGTGCTTATGCCTAATTCGGATCATATCGGTGTTTCAAGACGCATAGAGAATGAAGCTGAAAGAAATCGTCTTAAGGAAATGGTTATAGCTTTACGAAGGGAAAATTACGGATATATTGTCAGAACTGCTGCAGAAGGAATTCATGAAGAGACCCTCGATTATGAAATGAAATTTCTTATTAATTTGTGGCGAAATATTCAGGAAAAATACAAAACAGCTCCGGCACCGTCACTCCTTCATAAAGAACTTACAGTATGCCTGAGAGCCGCACGTGATCTTCTGATGCACGAGGCAGAAAAAATGATTATAGATTCTCGGCCTGATTATGAATCGGTTCTGTCTTTTCTTGATACGTTCATGCCAAATTTGAAGAGCTCGGTAGAGCTTTATGAAGGATACGAGCCTATTTTTGATGCGAATAATCTCGAGGGCGATATATCGCGCGCCTTGAAAAGAAAAATATGGTTGAAATCCGGAGGATACATAGTAATTGAGCAAACAGAAGCGCTTGTGGCTATTGACGTCAATACGGGACGTTACGTTGGAAAACATAATCTGGAAGAAACCATATTAAAGACAAATCTTGAAGCGGTA
>Ga0209287_10000240_pt1 | contig 36565 bp, 39 predicted proteins | sample PPLLak3cmMay2015_2_FD_187255 | JGI IMG/M metagenome (GOLD analysis project Ga0209287, IMG submission 187255) | Freshwater sediment microbial communities from Prairie Pothole Lake near Jamestown, North Dakota, USA - PPLs Lake P8 Core (1) Depth... | ecosystem: Environmental > Aquatic > Freshwater... | reverse complement strand
CTTGGTATAAGACATGTTGGCAAGTACGCTGCTCAGGTTCTTGCATCTAAATATGATTCTATTGATGACCTCTCAAAGGCTAGCGCTGAAGAGTTGAATGAAATATTTGGTCTTGGCGAAAAAACAGCCGAAGCTATAGCAACATTTTTTGCAACTGAAGAAAACAGGGAACTCATCAAAAAGCTTAAAGATGTTGGTATTCAAACAAAGGAGATTAAAAAGAAAGAAGAAATGCCACTCAATGGTAAAAAATTCGTATTTACTGGCGGCCTACATTCTATATCTAGACCTGATGCCTCAGAACTAATCAAACAAAAAGGAGGCATAGTTGCTTCATCAGTTGGTAAAGATATTAGCTATGTTGTTGTAGGTGAAGAGCCTGGTTCAAAATATGAAAAAGCAAAAAAGCTAGGACTTAAAATAATAAACGAAGAGGAATTTAAGAAACTAGTTGGTAAATAGGGGATGATTTTATGAAAGAATGTAATGTTAAAGAAAATAAAACAAGTTGCAACTGTAGTTATCCGTGTAGCAGAAAAGGCGTTTGCTGCGAATGCCTAAGATATCATAGGACTAGAAACGAGGTTCCTGCTTGTTTTTTCCCAGATGATGTCGAGAGAACCTATGACCGAAGCATAGAGAACTTTATCAAAATCTACCAAAAGTAAAATTGTTAATTTTTATAATTTTATCTATTTGTTGTAGTTGAAATAGTTTTAGATTGTATGGTTGCACCACTTATTTGATCTTTAGTTTGACTAATTGGTTGACTGCTAGGTTGACTTTGTGATGACGGATTAATTTGTTGGCTACTCTGCATATCAATTTGCTCAACGTGATGAATTGCTTCCTCATAAAAATCATACAAAAATGTATCCCACTGTGTGTCGCTTGGAAAATCTAATCCGTAGCTTGAAAGAGAGTATATGTCATTGAAATTTAGCCATCTTAGAGGAAACTCAATTGTTAAACCATATGATCCGGACTGTTGGTTTCCATGCCATTCAGCTATAACACAGTCATCTAAAGCATACATTACATTATCAAGAGCAGTTGCCAGTGTTTCATCCAATCCCTGTATTTCTCTATAGTTTTCACAGAAATTATAGATGTCCAGTAGGTTATTTAAAAACAGTTTCGAGTTTTGGTGAGAGTTCTTTATATCATCAAAATAGTCTTGGATGTTTGCGGATAATATCGTTCTTAATGTGCCTATGGCCTCAGCTAGTTCATCTATTTTATCTGTTCTTATAGCACTAATTGTTGTGATTTGTTTGTCCTCGGGGTGTTCATTGTTGTTTTCAACTAATTGGATTATCTGTGTCCCGATTTGAATGTTTGAGTGATAGTCTGGGCTGTTTAGGATATCGCAGATTTCGTCTATACTACCATCCCATCCTGAATAATAGCCGTTAGCTTCTTCGCTTCCTATGTATACATTTATATTGTTTCTAAGCTCGTATACAGATTCAACGGAGCCCATATTGCATGCGCCAGTAAAACATAGTATGTCTACTCCTCCTGCTTCATCTAATGCTTTTTGAAATTCATCCATAGAAAGAACATCACCAAGACTTGTTTGATCAGTGCAGGCGCCCATCCAGGCGCCACCATGGTTGTATACAGATAAGAAGTATCTATCCGCAGGGTAATTTGTCTTACAATAAGTGATAAAGTCTCTTAATGTTGTGTAATCCCCCATGTTTACTTCCCCCAAGTTTTTCTTTAGTACCGCGTTGTGATTCTCGTCTATACGGTATATTCTGCTGAAACCTGGCGGGAAGAAGATGTCCTGGAGTACTATTACGTCAAGATTCTCACCTGAATAAGCTTCTTCAGCAAATTCATTTAGTGGTTTATATGCAAGTAAAAAATCTGCGTCGCTGTAAAACATCCACGTCCATTTTTCTGCTTGGTTACTTACTGGATTTACAATAATAATCTTGGATTCATCGTTCTGTATTCCAGTGCCTAGAACATTTAATGCAGAAGTACTAGACATTATGAACAAAACTATCATGCTAGCAACCATTATTTTCTTCATATTTCCTCACGCACTATTTTTTCAAAGTTTTTATCATCTATTCTCCATCTGATCATTTATAAGCATTGTTTGACAATTATTACCAAAAAAAGTACCCAAGGCATAAATTTGACTTGAAATTATTTACAAGAGTGGTTTATTTATTTCTTAAGACTTTCTCTTTCTGAATTTTCAAAACAACATCATACAATTTTTTAACTACCAAATCTGATATACGAAATCTGTCTTTATACGGACAATCATCATCCAACACAGCACATTTTCTATCGATGTCAAATATTACAGGGTATAGCCTACATCCCTCTGGTCTGTTCTCGTAGATCAAGCATTTTGTTCCATCATGAAAAAAACATCTACCATTACAGTTTTTTAAGTATAGCCAACCATTTTTTTTAATAACAAAAAACTTAGAATCAAATCCAAGCTTCCTGATTCGTTCTACATCATCTTTTGACAGAAGCATATCTGTTTCTATGCAGCATTTTATACAATTTTTTTCGATACAATAACTTTTCATATCAGACTCTACACATGATGATAGTTTATAAACTTTAAAACATAGCCGGGAAGCCTGGAAAAAAGGAATTCGGGATGGGATGCACATATCATCCGCTAAACTTCTCCAGACTCCCCCATCATTAGTAATTGTTGTTTGTTTAAAAACATATCTGTAAAAAGAAATATCTAGCCAGACGAAGCATCTAGATTTCTTATCTTTTTCCTAACAAGATATATCGTTATAGTAACAAACATCAAAGCAACAAATAGACCGAATATCAATCCAATCATTTCAAAAGAAACAAGGAAATTATACGAAGCATGAACAAAGATTGCTACAATAAAATATGGTATAACACGCAAAAAAGATTTCCCGTGTATTATCGATTTACCATAGCCATATGCTGTAAGAGCGGTAGCAGAAGCATGCAGCAAGCATCCACCAACACTTCTAATACTCATCAAAACCAAAAAAACCAACAAACCCTCTGACAAAAAACTATAGCCATACAAAAGATTCTCAGTGGCCGAAAAACCCAGACCAGCGACAGCACCAAATATAAGACCATCCTCAATCTCATCCAAACTATTTTTAACAGATTTAATCCGAAGAGCAAGAGGCTTTGTGAGCTCCTCAGCAAAAGGAGCAATAAGCAGTGTTAAAACAAGACTTAGTTTGCTACTGTTTTCAAAAGAAACATAGATAGATACATCCAGAATAAGCTCTAGAATAATAGATGCAACAATCGCTATAGTTGCACCCCAAACAAAACATAAAAACATCGGTTTAAACTTTTCGCGATTATACTTCTCAGTGTTTCTAATCCAGATGGCATATATAATCGGCGGTAAGAAAGCCAAAATAAACAACAGAGCTGTTTCTTTTAATTCCATGAAATAAAGTAACTACTAGGTGTTTTATTTAGTTTTTAGTTTTAAATTGTTTTTACAATAGATGAAAATAGAATCTGCCCGATAATAATAGTGATCGTAAGAACCATTACAGCTGTGGGCATAACTCTACCCAGACTATACATAAAAGCCGCCTTATCATCACCGTCATCTATACCATTCGTAAACCTCGTTAATATAAAAACTAGTTCAATTATGTAGATACCAATAACCAAAACAAAATATTCTGGGCGAATATTATCAAGAGCGAAAGATTCTCCGATACCAGCAAAAAAAGAGGATGACCCATAGGCTAAGTTCTGCGTAGGGATTTTATCCGACATCGAATTGATGACGTTTGTTATCAGCTTCGTGATAGCAAGGGTAACACCAGCTATCAAAGGAGCAAATATGGCAGAGGTTGATCTAAGTGTCGAGGTGAGTTCGTATAACATATCTTTTATTCTATTCTCAACTTGTTGCAATTCTTTAAGATGATCTGCTATCCTTATTATAGAAATGCTAACAGCTTTTTGGCTTTTTTGAATACCTTCCACAAACAATCGCATAACAGCCTTAATACGATCAGAATAGATATATTTCAAAGACCCAAAATCAGGGCTGAACAATGCATCTCTGATGTTAGTATGCATTGCCATAAGATTATAACCAGTTTGATTGAAAACCTCAGCAATCCTTGCGTCGCCCATTGTATTAGCTGTATAAACAAAGCTTTCCTCTGGTGATTTCTCCTCATTTATTCTTTTACCAAGTATGTATAATGCATCACCAAATTCTTTCTCTATTTGTTTGATATCATCCCTAATTTTTTTATAAGGACGATAAACGCTAAGGCTGTATATCATTATTGCAACAGCAATTCCCCAGATTATAAACAAAGTAACTGGAAAATATGAATTTAGACCATCTGGGTCAATGATAAAATTTAACAAAACATTGGATCGATCACCAGAAAAAAATATAGGTAACAGCATGAAAAAAATACCTGGAAGAGCTATAATAAAACCACAGATCAACGATATAGTTAACCTTCTACGTTTGTTTATATGTAACAAATCCGGATGATCCTCAGGTATGATTGGCGGGTTAAAAGTAGCCGGTCGCATAATCAAAATTTTTCTAGTGTACAAAAAAACAACAATTGGGAGAATGATATCATACAAAAAGAAAACCTGAAATATCGTAATTCTTAACCCAACAAGACCGGTAGCAGGTAACATCGCTATAAAAGATAGAGGTATCATAATACCTATTGAGTAGATAATCATTGTAGGTTGATGTAATCTTGAGACAAAATAGTTCATCGTATCTCTTGTTCCGTCAAGACCAACATCGAGAGCACGATTAAGTGTTATTACCCGCTGTGCCTCTTCAGGTTCATGTATGGAACTGCGAATAAGGTGCAATGCTCTTTTAAAATGGTCGCTCCATTTCCCCCAACTATTTGCAAAATTCGTTAATGCATCGTTTATACCGTGATATACCCGTATCTCCATATCCCAAAGCATTTTACGTAAATCGTCAGCAAGAGATGTCGAAGATTCTGAAGCAGCAAATTTAACACTGTTCTCCAGGTTTGGTACCAATTTTAGATACATAACAAGATAACTGAGTATCTCGGGTATATCCCCTAGCGAATGGATTTTTACATATCTAGCATATGTTTTAGGATAGTTAGCTATCAAATTTAATATTGCAAAAGGCAGAAGAACTGTAACAGTTATCATTAATAATATTGTTAGAGGATCAATTTTATCGATGTTAAATGCGTAAGAGAATAATATAACTAAATCCAACATTAAAATTCCAAAAAAAGTTAGAAACGCACCCATATATGCGAAAATCAAAATGTCTAAAGGTTCGATGTTTAAACCTGTAACATTCAGATTTTCAATATATTCTGCTGTGAAAAATTTATCAATTTTTTTTTCGGTTTTTTCATTGTCTTTTTGTATCCATGAAAAATATTTTTTTGCAAATCTTGTACCTTTCTCAAACCAATGTTTTTCTATATTCATGTATATGTTCTTCCAATATAATTATCAAACCATCTCATCCACTTACTTCGGACTTCTTTGTAGTCTACCTCTTTTTTACGATTTTTATTTTCTTCGATAAACATCCAAAAGGCATTATTTGCATCTCTTACTGAGGTTGCTTCTAGTAATTCCTTGTTTTTCTTGCTATGCTCTACTATTATTTGTTTTATTTCTGTTCTAAGCCTGATATTTTGCATGGCTTTTTCTACGGTTATGCCCCATTTTTTTGCTACATTTCTTATTATCTGGGATTGTCCCATTTCTAGAAGATTTGTTGATGTTAATTCATCTTTTGCTGTGTTATATGTCATTATATCCTGGAAGATTTTATCTGGGTCAGGATTTATCGCCCAACCCGTCTTTGTAATCTCTGATATCTGGGTTACTCTTCTTTTTCGTTCAATGCCTCCCTCTGCTCGTATAGGCGCTGCTATAACGACCGCATCTACAGCTTTGAATGATGTAGGAGGAACACCAATATCGTAGACCACTCGTTCATATACATCTCTAGTTGTAGACCCATGTATTGTTCCCATGATCAGATTACCTGCAGCTCCAACCCTCATCGCTTCAAATAAAACCTTTGCTTCAACACCCCGTACCTCACCTAAGATCAAAATGGACTCACCTAGACGAAGGGCGGTTCTAAGCGCATCAGCTGGATTAATTTCGCTAGAACCAGAACCTGATGATATAGACTTAGTGATAAGCGACTGAATTTTATAGCCGATTTTTTGTAGATTATCTACAGGTATCTCTGACGTGTCTTCGATAGTGAGAATCCTAAAACGCTGTGGTATCTCTAACATAAGTGCACTTAGTAAAGAAGTTTTACCTGATCCTCTGCTACCAGCTAAAAGCATCGAGGCTTGACCATCAACAAGAAAACTGAGAAAACCTGCAGCCAACGGAGAAATCATACAGTTGTCAATAAAATGTGCTAGGGTCCATGGTTTTTGACGATGTTTTCTCAACGCAAAAGCTATTCCACGTGGAGTAAGAGGATTTGAGATAGCAGCAACACGCGTATGATAATTCTCAAGATACATGTCCAAAACCGGTGATGCCTCTGAGAAAGCTCTACCACTTAAAGTCCTAAACCGGGATGATAGTGCATCGATATCACCAACAGATAAATAAACATTAGATGTGTACTCTTCACCATCAAGTACAATATGTAACGGGTTATTAGTAACAGGAGCATTCACATAAACATCTTGAATATTTGGATCTATAAGGATATCCTCAAGGATACCAAAACCTGCGGTATAACGAGCGAAAATATCTGCCAGATACTCAATTCTATCAGCATTAATATCAATACCTTGTTCTTTAATGAATTTTGTAATCACTTGTTTGCCTAAACGCTGGAAATACTCCCTAGCAGTTTCAGCGTCCATGAAAGAGGCGTCTTTTGGCCTGTGACGAGAGAGATAAGATCTAACCTTTTCCAATAGATAAAGCTCTGTCAATGGCAAATCATATTCTGGTGGAACAACAAAATATAATTTCTCCGGCTTTGTTCTTAATACGTATAAAGATATGTCGATAGGCCGCCCTCCCTTACGCTGAACTTCGTAAGACTTCAAGAAAACTGCATCAGGTGGAGGCTCAAGTTGAATATATGAGTCTATAAATCCGGGTCTGACATATGATCGTATATAGTTTGTATAGAAAAAATTACTATCAATATCGTTTTCCACGATATGTTTTTTGAATTCTGCTTTTGAAACTATCTCCGATAATATCTTATGATACTTTATTCTGCATTCTTCACATTTTTTATCTGTTAAAGTATTGTTTTTTAATATTTGTTCAAATATTGTTAATGCGCGGAAAGGATCTGTTTGTGATATCTCAATTGTTGATTTTAAGAAGTTTCTTCTATTTAAATTACATTTTTCACATTTTTCAAAATTTCCACTGGGCAGTTTTATATCGCTATATATCTCTATACTTTCAATATAACTGCTTAAATCCTTGAGAATCTCCAATTCTTTATCGATGAAAACTTTAACAAGAGCATGGTTAAGAACGATCCTGTCTAGACCGTGTTCTGTTTTTAGAATTTTGAAAATGTTTGATCTGCATGTTTCATCAAATATTGTGGAGTTTCCTACATTACAAGTTCTACAATTTATTATTACTGATTTAAAATCTGATTTTCTTATTGAATTATAGGGACAGTTTTTTTCACCAGATGGTATACTCTCAACTCCCCCAAGAATAACAAAATATATATAAATCTACATTAATATAATTTTCTGAATTAATGGAGGTCGATATAGGGCGTGAATAATGATTTTTTAAATGACGAAAATAATAGATTAGAAAAATGCTATGTTCTAGGCAGAAAAAACGGGGAAACAAAAGGTTCATTAAAAATCGGTAGATATTATGCTTTAGATTCTTCCCTTGGAGCAGATGTTTATATCGATGTTCTACACCCCCATATTATTCTTATATGCGGTAAACGAGGTTATGGAAAATCATATACCGCAGGCGTTTTCATGGAAGAAATAAGCAATCTTGAAAAAGAGTTAAGAGAAAATCTAGGTGTAATCGTTTTTGATACGCTTGGTATATTCTGGACTATGAGCCATAAAAATAGAGAATCTAAAGATAAACTTAAGTTATGGGATATGGCGCCAAAAGAGCTAGATATAAAACTTATGGTTCCTAAAAAGTATGTCGAAGAATACAAAAGTAACAGTATAGCTGCGTGTAGTTTTTCTCTAAGAGTCTCCGAGTTGTCTGCTCATCATTGGCTTCAGCTTTTTGATGTTAAATCCACTGAGCCTTTTGGTATTGTTTTAACTAGGGCTATTCAAAAAATGCAGTCGATATCTGATGATTTTTCTATAAATGATTTATTGAGCTGTATTAAAAATGACAAAAGATGCGACGATAATGTTAAAGGTGTCGCTGAGAATCTATTATCTATGGCTGAGTCATGGGGAGTTTTTGATGAAAATGGCGTCTCTGTTAATGATATTGTTAGAAGGGGACATACCACCATTTTGGATGTTAGTCATCTAGCTGATATCAATCTGAAGAATATTATTATCTCTGTTGTTGCAGAAAAAATCTTTGAGGAACGTATAAAAGAACGCAAGGTTCATGAACAAGAAAAAATGGGTATGATCTGTAAAGCAAAAGGCATTCCCATGGTTTGGTTGGTTATTGACGAGGCGCAACTTTTTTTACCAAATGATAAAAAAATTTTGAGTAAAGATGTTCTTATAAATTCATGGATGCGACAGGGTAGACAACCAGGTCTTTCTTTAATTATGGCTACGCAGCGTCCTAGTGCTTTAGAACCAGAGGTTTTGTCTCATAGTGACATCATACTTTGTCATAGACTTACTACCCAAGAGGACATCGATGCTCTCAGTAAGATCCGTCCAACTTATATGCATGGCGATATAAAAGAATCAATTCAAAAGATAGGTGATGAGAAAGGTGTCGCTCTTCTTATTGATGATAACTCCGAGTCCATACACATAGTGAAGATAAGACCTCGCTTGAGCTGGCATGGTGGTTCTGAATCCATGGTTATAGAACCTGCTTTAAAATGATTGGTATCGTTTTATTTTCAAATGGTAGATATGAGAGAATCAAATGAATTTGCCTCAGAGATTATTCCGATAAGGCTTTTGATTAGTATTGCTATAATCTCTGCGATAGCTGTTATGTTAACAATTGGGTACAATAATCTTAATGTAATATTCGCTGAAAATAATATTGAAAACGAATGCAGATCTTTAGAATCGAAACTTTATACAATGATTGGCAGTGGTGTTGCAAGAGATTTAGATGAAATAGATGCAAGTGAGGGAACAAAGAGGGTGCATGCATTTAGTCTACCTAGTAATATTGTGTATCTATCTTTTGGTGTAGACCCCGATCCTGAAAACTGCGGGATATTAAAAACAGGTTTAACATGTAACGGCTCAGTTATATTCTATAAAGTTCAGGGCGGTAGCAAACATGCAATGTGGCTTTCAGAAGAGAAGTATAGATTTAGGGAAGGTAAATATATTGAGAATAGCTGGGCTGTTAATGGAGATGGGCAAGGTTTTATAATGAGCAAAAGTGGAAAAGCTTCTTTGATTTTCGAGTTAGTAAAAGAAAATACTGATATATCTATATTAATTCAAGCTAACGATGGCATAGAAATTTAAGAAGAAAAAAATCCAAAGGTAATTTTTAAATAATGATTGAGGATACGTCTTTTTATGAATGGGGAGAAAGATAAAGCGGATGTTTATACTAAGTATATAGCGATTTTACTTGCGTTGATATTTATAATAGCTGGTGCTGTTTATATTTATGTTAATCTGCCTAAAAATGAAGAAAAAAATGAGGAACCAACACCTGAAGAAAATATATTATTGACAACAGTCTTTGGTTCTGATTCTTTTAATTATTCTCTGGAAGATTTAATGAATTTGGAAAACACTATCGGCTACGGGAGATACAAATCTAAAAAGGGAATATCAGATTTAAAAAGTTATACTGGTGTATCTGTCCAGGAGTTGCTAGATACCATAGATTCACTCCCAGATAATTACACACTGGTAGCATTTGCTAAAGATGATTATAACAATACCTATTCTATGTATAATATAAGTGGACATGTTGAAGTATACAACGAATCCGGTAATGGAACTGGCATCGGCAACCTCACTATGATTATCGCCTATGAAGAGGACGGTGTAATTCTAAACGATTCTCTCGGCGGTCCACTGAGAATTGTTTTTGTGGATGAAGAAGGATCTATAACAGATTCAGGGTTGTGGGCAAAATACCTTATTAGAATAGAGATAATCTAGGTTAAAACAGAGAATCTATTTTTATAAAACTGTTTTAGAAATTATTAAATATTCACTAAACATTCTACTGTTAAATATTAAAATTGAGGGAGGTGAAAAAGGAAAATGGTAAGTATAAAAGAGATAAAGAGCACAATAGCAGTCGCAATAGCCGCAGCATTTGGTTTCATTATAGCATTAATTTGGAAAGATATCATAATTGGATTAATGAAACTCGCTGGGATGTGGCAAGAAGGTGGCCCAACAACTTGGAACGATGCAATTATTGCAATAGTCGTAGCATTGATTATAACAGTCGTATCTGTGCTCGGAATTGTCTTTATCTCAAAATGGGGAGGAGTAACACAAAAGTAAAAACTATCTCTTTTTTTCTTTTTTCTATCAATCGCTAATGAGTATTTGCGATAAAAATGACTGAAAAGGCAAAATAACTTAACAAAACATTACTGAGAAGGGAAAAAATGCGAGACAAGCGATTTATTGCAGAACATCTGGGTGGACCTCTGAAAAAGAAACAGCACTATCAGTTAATTACATGGGCTTATAACTGCTCGGAGCATGTATTGCCTCTATTAGGTGAAAGAATAGATGAGCGACTTAAAAATGCTCTAAATGTAGCTAAAGAGTGGAAAGAAGGAAAGGCTTCGGTGGGTGACGCAAGAAAAGCTTCCGTAGCTGCACATGCGTTAGCTCGCGAATCTTCAAACCCAACTGCCATCTTAGTGGCTCGTTCTGTTGGACAAGCTGTTGCAACTGCGCATATGGCTGACCATTCACTAGGAGCAGCCTGGTATGCTTTGAAAGCAGTAAAACATGCTGGTAAATCAATTGATGCAGAAAGAAACTGGCAAGATGAACAATTATTACCAGAGATTAAAGAACTTGTCCTAACTGCAAGGAAAAGCAGAAAAATCTAAAAAGATAATGATTTTGCGTTTGGTGTAGATCTTAGAACTACTCCGTGAACTCGTCGGAAAGCTCTTCTTTAGGAAAGAACACATGAAAAAACGTCCTTGATGTTGTAAAAACAAAATGGGGAGCTCACTGCTCCCGCTCTATTTTTTTTGTTGAAATTAAATAAGTGTAAAAACCTTTGTTTTTTTAAAAGTTTTTAATTTAGTATAGGATGATTTTTCTGTAAAGTTTATATATAATTAACTAAATACAACATAGTTCATAAAAATAAAATAAGAAGTGATAATATATGAATAAAACACTTGTATCAATCATTGTAATAAGTTTGATAATAATTTCAACTACACTGCAGATAAATGCTCTAGAAATAAATCGGGAAAAGAGTGGCACAAGTACTCCTGAACATCTTAAAAATTATGAAAACGGTAATGTTGAAACAGATTACATAGATGAGAATCCATTAGTTAGCAATGAAGGTGGGCCAGATCTAATAGTTCTTGGTTTGGCTGCTTGTTGGGGATATGATTTTTATGATAATTGTGATGCGCTTTATGTTAAATGGTATGTAAGTAACATCGGAGAGAATTATGTTCAGGATGGAACTATATATTGTGATATTGCTCTTTTTGCCGATAATGAACCAAGTCCATTTTATGTTTTTACAGTTACACCGATTTCCGATACTGGCTGGACGCATTGGGAGAGCATAGGACGTAATTGGAATTTCGATTTAAATATAAGACCAGATACCATTACTGTTAAAGCCGATTATACAAATGTAATTCCTGAATCAAATGAAAGTAATAACGCAGAATCCTATGACGTTGTTTCTGCTATTAATGTTTCTGGCTATGTTTATGATAAAAAGGCTAATGGAGATCTGACCCCAATCGCGGGTTGTTGGATACTTCCAGGTCAAGGGCTTCCGATTAATGGCCAGGGAGATCGTTCTGTTACTACAAGGTCAAGTGGAGAGTATCATACGATACTTTATCCTGCTGATCAGCCCCATACCTATAGTCTAGTGGCTGAGGCTCCAGTTTCATCTTGGCAATTAAAGTTGAAAATAAAAAAATGGCAAATAAATACTACCCGAGAACTTTCGTCTGGGGATGACCTCAGAGTTGATTTTATATTTGAAGGTAGGCAACCAAGTAAACCTTTCATTCCAATTGGTAAAAGAATAGGAATAACCGGTAAATCCTATACGTTTAGAACTACTGCGTTGGATCTATACGGGGATGAAATTTATTACCTATTTGATTGGGCCGATGGAACATATAGTTATTGGCTTGGCCCATATAAATCAGGGGATATTGTAGAGGCATCTCACATCTTTACTAGGGCTGATCCTATCTACATTCATGAAATAAGAGTTTTAGTAAAAGATTCCCATGGCACATTGAGTGGTAGGTTTTCGTTTAGTGCATTAATAACCATATTCAACACTGGAGGAAGCTAGTAAAGAGACAGAGCATGAAATAAACCTTTCCTAAACCTCCTCAAACAGCATCCGTTTATCTTCTTTTCCATCATAAATAAAAAATTTACTGCATACAGTAAAGGTGCTGGGTGTAGGCCGTAAGCCTCTTTCTGTTTTAACGGTATTCGTCTAATGCGCCCTACCTACGAGCAGTCTGAATAACTGATCCCGATGTTTGGGCTTGCTCCAGGAGCAGATTGGCCGTTTCACCAAATCCCAAGGAGACCTCATCACCAGGTGAATCATCGCATAATCCACGGGCTGTGTCGTTTCTGTTCCTCTGCTAAGACTCTCGCCTTAACCGCTTGCACGGTTTCCTGATTCAGAGTGAGAGAGGACTTTCCTCAGCGAAACACAGGGTTCCACCGTGACCGTCCACCTACACCCAACACATAAAACCAATTACAAGAATAAGTTTATAAATTTTGTTACTAAGGAAAAGAAGCAGAAGCCTCTTTTTCATCAACAACCTTGCCATCAAGATAAACCTTGGTTTTAAAAGTAGTTGATAAATCCTTTGGAATGTAAACTATTAGAGTAATTTCTTCTTTCATAGCTGGTTCTAAAGCAGTAACTATGGACGTTTCATCATAAAGTTCTTGGCCATATGCAGTGTAAAACGCACCCTTAAACAAAATATCTTCAGCTGTACTACTACCCATGTTTTCTATAATAGATGTAACCTTAACGAAATTACCTAAATCCGTGTTGGTGAAAATTGTCAGACTATTATTCTGCCAAGAGTGAATAAGAAGCGGTCTAGATGAAATAGGATAAACGGTTAGGTTATATCTGGACTTATACTCACTTGGTATATACCCTAGTGTGCCACCAATTGATGTAGTCTCCAGGAAATAATAACCGTCACTATAAATTTCATAACCAGAGATGTTCTTGCTTATATGCACGCCAACAGCCATATGATTTGTCAACCTAAGCAGAGCAACATCGTAACCCATCTGATTTAGGATACTGGCAGTTATAATCGCTTTATCCTCGCAGTCACCACCACCTTTACCATAAAAAAGTGTCTCAACTGGATAACGAGGATATTCAAATGATCCGTTTGTAGTACTATCTTTTGAATAATTAAGGTTTTGAACAAATGATGCTACATAATTTATTTTGTCAGAGTCACCTCCACCATAATAACCGTACATTAACCTTTCAGTAAACAAATCTACGTAGCTGTCATCATAAAAATCAAAAACATATGTACTATAATCCTCGTTCAAGCTTCTATCGAGACCAATATAGTAATCAAACAAGAATTTTGGGTATGGAACCATGATTGTACGATCACGACCACTATATTTCCAAGTAAATTTTTTTGTAATTATGTTATCATCTAGATCAACAGAAAAAGTATCATATGCCAACACATCAGCAAGGATGTCTTTTATATAAACTGTAAAAACACTATCTTCTGGCTCACCAGTTTTATATATACTGCAATCCAAATAACCATTTTCGTTTGGCATTATTACAGTGGGCAGAACAAAACCAGAGATCGCCTGGTTATCAACAACTATCTCAACCTCATATGGATAAATCGGTGTGCCCCCTTGGTTATACATTTCTATGGTTAAACCAACCAAATAATATTCATTCTTCAAAGCATCGTTCCACCAGTTCTGGCTACAAGACAAAATAGACAGATCGAACTCACCAATATTGAATGTTTTTTCAAATACAGTTTCATCGTTTTTATCATATGCGACCAACTTATACGGGCCGGGCGATGCGGTTTCTCTATAAGATGCTAAATGGACAACAGCATCATTGTTGCCACTGAGAAACAACTCAGAGTCAACAGAATTTCCACTTGGGTTGTACATCTTAACATTTACAGTACCAGTGTTTGTAAAAACTATAGACATACTAGCAAAACCTTCATCATCAACTATGCCAAAGGAAACCAAAGAAAAACTTGTACCAAAAATTTGATTTAAAGTACAGCCAGATAAAGAACTAGAGATAATCATTAAAACAGCAGAGTAAAGTATGATTTTTTTAGTTGATTTCATAAAAATTACTAGACCGTTTTAGTCTCAAGTTTTTTGGTTATCACATCGCCTAATCGTCTAATGCCCTCTTCTATCTGCTCGTTTGTTGAATAGGAAAAGTTAAGTCTCATAGATCTACCGCCACCGCCATCAACATGAAATGCCTTGCCATGAACGTAAGCGACCTTCTCTTTCAGGGCATCCAAAAACATTATCTCAGTATCTATTCCCTCAGGTAGAGTTGGCCAGGCAAACATACCGCCCTTTGGTTTATTACAAACATAGCCTTCTGGGAAATACTTTTCCATAGAATTTATCATAATATCTCTTTTAGGTTTGTATAATTCACAAATTTTCATTATATGTAAATCCATGGAGCCGCTCTTCATGAACTCGGCGGCAATAAACTGGGTGAAAGTATTTGTACACAAGTCCAAAGCCTGTTTACACATAGCTATCTTTCTAGAGATGTCATCAGATGCAATAACCCATGCAAGACGGAAACCGGGGGCGAGTATCTTAGAAAAAGTGGACATATATACAACGCGGCCTTCATCATCAAAGGCCTTGATAGGTTTCATCGCAGGTATATCAAAACGAAGTTTGCTATACGGGTCATCTTCGATGATTAACAAATCGTATTCTGTTGCAACATCAATAAGTTTTTTTCTACGTGACTCGGGCATTACAAATCCAGCAGGATTCTGGAAGGTTGGTATAGTGTAAATAAACTTTAGATTGGCCTCATCTTTCAGTGATTTCTTAATGGTCTCTTCCAATAAATCTATTATCATCCCATCTTTGTCAACAGGAGTGCTTATCAGGTTAGCTTCATAACTTCTAAAAGCATTTATACCACCTAGATAAGAAGGTGATTCTACAATCGCGGTGTCACCTGGGTTAAGAAAGATTTTGCCAACAGCATCCAATCCCTGTTGTGATCCACTGGTTATAATTATATCCTCTATATCTGTTTTAACACCCTCTTTTGATGCACGTTCCAAGATAAGCTCACGTAACTCAGTTATTCCATGAGTTGTACCGTATTGAAGAGCGTTTTGCGGGCATGTTTTTAGCACATTGCTTGTGATTACCTCCAAATCCTTTACTGGAAAGGATTTTGGGTTAGGTAGACCACCAGCAAAAGATATAATCTCCGGATCCTGGGTTACTTTCAACAGTTCACGTATCTCTGATTTTCGCATTTTTCCTGCTCTATCTGAGTACAATCTGCTAGGATCGAACATGTCCCCACTTAAAAAGCGAAATCTAATTTGTTCTTATATGTATTTCGTTTAAAAAAAAACAGGTACAACTGTTTATCTATGTTTTTTAGGAGGATTCATTGAGAACAAAGGTTTCATGTGATCTTCAAAAGCAGGCATGATTTCCACCGTGTCTCTATCAAGGTTGAATCTTTGTACAATGTTTACGGCTAGCATCTCATCTGAGGATTTTCTCCTTTTTTTATCATCCAGGAAGATTCTGCTGATTTCTTCTGCGTATTCTTCCTCAGATTCTAACCTTTCATTTTTCATGATATTCGTCAAATCATACTGTATTACTTGTTTATAAAGTTTTTCCAATAAAAAGATTAACACGGCGACAGAACTTTATCTCTATAAAGCACCGGTTATATGTATAAGAAACAGTAAGATAATTATTATCGAAATGAAACAAATACTGAGCGTATCATCTAATTTGCTTTCCTTTATGTTGCATCCCGTCCCAGGGGTAGTATAAATTTCTATGATTTAAATGTTTACTAATTTTTTAAAAATTTGAGAAAGGTTTATTAGTGCATATTAAGCTCCCAGAAAATAAAAAAGATTTGGGGTAGATGAAACCTTGGAAGCAATAATACTTGCAGGTGGTTTTGGTACTAGACTAAGACCACTAACATACACTAGATCGAAGTCTCTGCTACCGATATTAAACAAACCTATGATTTCTTACATAATAGAGTCTTTACCCAGGGAAGTAGATAAAATAGTTCTTGCAGTGAATTACAGGAAGGATCAGATTGAAAAGTATTTCAACAAAACAGATTTTGGTAGAGATATAATTGTTAACGATGAAAAAACGCCGCTTGGAACAGGTGGCGCATCAAAATTTGCTGAGAAACATATCACCGGACGTTTTTTTGTACTGAACAGCGACATCATATGTTCGCTGAATCTTGAGGATATGCTGAAGTTTCATAAGAAGAATAACGCTGTTTCCAGTATTTCTCTATGGCCTGTAGAAAATGTTTCAGAGTTCGGTGTTGTAGACGTAAAAGATGACGGAAATATCATCCGTTTTGTTGAGAAACCAAAACCCGAGGACGCACCTTCTAATTTGATAAATGCGGGAGCTTATATTTTAGAACCAGACGTACTTGATTATATAGAAACAGGACAGTTGGTTTCGATGGAGAAGGAGATATTCCCACAGATTATTCGTGATACCGGTAGGTTTTTTGGTTTTAAATTCAAGGGTTATTGGATGGATATAGGCCGGATAAGTAGTTACATTGAGGTACACAAGTTTCTTATGAAAAAGAAAAAGATGAAAAATCATTATGGGGAAAGTTGCGATATTCACGGTGTTTTAAAAGACTCGTGTTTGGGAAATAATGTTTATGTTGGTGATAACACTAGGCTTGAATCAGCCATTGTCTATGATAATGCTCACATTGGAAAAAATGTTTCCTTAGAAAATTGTGTTATTGGGGAAAACAGTGTTGTAGGCGATTTCTCCAGTCTGAAAAACTCAGTTGTTGGTGATGAAGAGGAAATAAAAGAGAAAAGCAATATAAATGATCTGTTTGTATGGACAAAACCCGTGCCAACTGGTTATCCTGACAAGCAGATTGGTAATGTTATAAATAGATAGTTTTAAAGAAAACATTTATCTTTAATTTTTGTTTATCATGTTTGAAAAAATAAGATGTGATTGTTTATGAGTAAATTGTTTGGTACAAATGGTATCCGTGGTGTTACAAACGAGGATATGAACTGTGATCTTGCACTAGGTATTGGTATGGCCTGGGGAACATTTTTGAAAAAAACTGTTAAAAAACCTAATGTGGCGATAGGAACCGATGCGCGTTTGTCAAACCATATGCTCAAAAGTGCTATAGCATCAGGATTGCTTTCAACTGGATGTGATGTTGTTGACACGGGTTTAGTTCCAACACCAACATTGCAGTATGCAGTTAGAGAGAGAAAATTTGATTCTGGTGTCATTATAACTGCTTCTCACAACCCGCCACAGTTCAATGGTATAAAGGGTGTTTCAAGTGATGGCACGGAGTTTTCAAAAAACCAAGAAGACGAAATTGAAAAAATATATTTTAGCAAAAAGTATTCACTGGCCGATTGGAAGAATGTTGGTAAACTTACAACCTGGGATGGAGCTATTGATCTCTATATCCAAGGCATTTTAGCCTGCGTAGACGTTGATTTAATCAAAAAGAAAAAGTTCCATGTCGTACTTGATTGTGGTAACGGTGCAGGAAGCCTCGTTGCACCCATCTTGCTAAAGAAACTTGGCTGCAAGTTAACTGAGTTGTATTGCGAACCGGATGGCACGTTCCCAGGTCATAACTCAGAGCCTTTAAAGGAGAATCTGGGTGTTTTAATTAAGACAGTACCTGAAGTTGGCGCTAATCTAGGCGTTGCCCAAGATGGCGATGCAGATAGAGCAATATTCGTGGATGAAAAGGGCGACTACATATTCGGTGACAAAAGCCTTGCTCTAGCAGGAAGTTTTTTAACAAAACAAAAAAAGGGTGGTGTAAATGTTACACCTGTCACAACATCTAGTTGTTTTGAAGAAGTCATAGTTAAAAACGGCGGCAGAGTGATATACACAATGGTTGGCTCACCGATAGTGGCACGTGTAATGATCGAGGAAAACGCTGTTTTCGGCGGAGAGGAAAACGGTGGGCTTATTTTCCCGGAGATGCAGTATTGCAGGGATTCTGCGATGTCAATAGCCAAGATACTTGAGATTATAGCCAAAGAAAAAAAGACTCTATCAGAGCTTATAGCTGAGCTACCACGATATGAGGTTTACAAAACAAAGATGATATGCCCAAATGACAAAAAAGAAAAGGTTATGAGAACGCTTGCAGAAAAAACAAAAAAAGATAGCAACGTGATAAAAATCGATGAAACGGATGGTGTTAAACTATACATGAAAAACGGATGGGTTTTAATGAGACCATCAGGGACAGAACCCATATTCAGGGTTTACTCAGAGTCAAAAGAAAAAGATGTAGCTGAAAAACTAGCTACGACCTACAAGAAATTAGCTGAAGACATAATAAAAAGCTTATAAAAAAAATTTATTCAACTTCCTCAAACATTATATCAGGGTATGCTTCTAATCGTTTGAAATCAAAATTAGATTTCAACATCGGGGCTAACTCCACCCCATTTTTTGATGACAATGTTATAACAAACTTTGTTCTATTATGATTAGTACCTCTCATCTTAATAAGTTGAAGCGTTCTTATAAGGTCCCCTCTGCGCTCAATATCCTCCATGAATATTATACCATCAGCAATAAACTCTTCTATACCATACTGTGAATATTTCATGACCATCGGTGGTATCTCAGATGTTAGAAAAGTTGTGCAGTGCATCGCTGCGAGAGAGGACCCAAGACTAAAAATAAAATCCCTTATCATATCGCTTGTTTGTAACCTATAACATAAAGATGTTATTGAATCAACCACGAGACGTTTTGCATCCAATTCTTTTGCAATATCCCTTATAACCTCAAAAAGAACAGTGGCATCCTCAGTGGTATACGCCTCAGTGTTTAAACCAAGACGGTCGCTGATACTCCATAAATCAATTATACTAAGCTTACCTGTTTTTATCAAATCTTCATCAAAGAAGTTATAGCCTTTAAGGTGACTAGTTAATTTTGAAACAGGTTCAGATGTTGTGAAAAAAACGCCTTTTTCACCTATTTTTATACCGTTCATGAGAAACTGCATGGACATAGTGGTTTTACCAAGACCGCTAGCACCAGTTATTAAAACAGTGCTACCCTCAGGTATACCACCACCTAGATCAGAGTCCAATTCATCTATACCTGTTTTACACCTGCATCTATCTTCCATGAGGTCTCTCCTGCGCCTCAAAAATACTAAATAAGATAACTGTTTAAAATCTTATTTATCCATAGATGAAAAAAGAATACATATTAATAATACCTTTTTTATGTAGAGAACCAGAACTATCAGATAAGAGGAATAATATGGGTAGAGATGAAGAATTATCTAAATACGCGGTGCTTATTGAAAATTACAAAGAACAGCTTAATTATTTAGATATGCAATATTCATATTTGCAAACAGCTATCGCTGATTGTAACAAAGCAAAAATAACATTAGATCAGATGAGCAAAACAGATAAAAACACTGAGATATTGGTGCCTATCGGCAGTGGAGTTTTCGTCAACGCGAACATGAAAAATGCTTCCACAGTGCTTTTTGATATAGGTGCTGGTTTAGCAACAGAAAAGACCTCAGAGGATGCCATAAAAAAGATTGATGGTAGAATAGAAAATCTGCAAAAAACTCAAGAGAAACTTATAACCATGATGCAACAGCTACAAGCAGAAGCCACTGAGGTTTCAGAAAGGGCGCAGCATCTCTTGTATGAAGAAAAAAACGAATAAGTTTATTGTTGGGTATAAAATATGTTCAATTTTTTAAAGAAAAAACTAAAGAAATTCGAGGATCAACTTGAGTCAGAATTACAAACTGAGTTTAAAAAAGAAGAGAAAAAAATTCCGGCTACGCCAATCAAAACAGAGAGCAAACCTGTTTTAAAAGAAAAACCTGAGGAAAAGAAAACCGTTGAGAAACCTGTTCAGCCAATAGCAAAGGAGCCACAGAAATTTAAGATAGAAAAAACTTCAGAAGAAAAAATAGCTGAGAAAGAAAAAGCAAGGTTGGAAAAACTTAGGCGAGAAGAAGAAATAGATAAACAAATCGAAAAAAGCATAACGACAGAATTAGAGCATACTCTTAGCACCAAACGCAGCATAGAAGAGGTTGTAAAAGCTGAGGCTAAACCATCCGCTGGTATAAGCGGAGAGAAACTTGATGATCTTTTATGGGAGCTTGAAGTTGGTTTGCTTGAGTCTGACGTGGCCTATTCGGTTATAGAATCAATTAAAAAGGACATTAAAGAAGAGTTGAGGCATGCATCTTTAGATAGAGGAAAGTTAGGCGACGTAGTTGAGAACGTTTTACGTAATGCGATAGCACATGTTCTGAAATCAAGTGAGATAGATTTCAATGATTTTATTGAGAAGAGAAAAAAACCCGTAGTTATAATGTTTGTTGGTGTAAACGGAAGTGGAAAAACTCTGGCAATAGCCAAAATTGCTTATATGCTTAAAAAACAGGGGAAAACCTGTGTAATGGCGGCCGGAGATACATTTCGTGCCGGGGCCATAGAACAACTGGAGATACATGCTAACAATCTTGATGTTAAAATAATTAAACATGGTTCAGGAGCTGACCCGGCTGCTGTAGCATATGACGCCATTGAACACGCGAAGGCAAAACACAAGGACGTTGTTCTACTTGACACAGCCGGTAGAATGCAGACAAACATTAATCTAATGGACGAGATGGCTAAGATAAAACGTGTTGCTAAGCCAGATATGATACTTTTTGTTGGTGATGCTTTGGCTGGTAACGATGCCGTTGAGCAGGCTAAACGGTTTAATGAAATCGTTGGTATAGACGGTGTTATACTAACCAAGGTGGATACAGATGCAAAGGGTGGTAGTGCCTTGTCTGTAGCTTATACTATTGGTAAACCCTTGTTTTTTATTGGTATAGGCCAGAGATACGAGGATCAAATACCTTTTAACCCACAGTGGATGCTGGAGAAGATATTCAGCGAATAAAGAATACACAAAAAATTTTAATAAAAATAGCTGAAAAATCATTTTGGGTAACAACTGTAAAGATACAGGACAATAGTTGTACAACAACACCTTTTAAACAAAACAGACAAAATAGGCATTGAGGAGTGATAAAAAATGATGATAGTCGGACAGGTATCAACCCCAGAAGAAGCAAAAGAAATGGAACTCGTTGTAAAACTGTTTGTTGTAGGCAGTCGCGCTAGATTTCTAGCTTTGAAATGCAAGGGGGCATAAAATGAATAAGGACAAGAAGATGAAAAAGACTATACCAGATGAGATAATAATCTGGATGAATATAGTATAGATAATATTTTTAAACAGTCCACTCTGTTTCTATCCAAGAATCAGCAGATAATTTTGCTAAACCTTGTTTTCTAGCTATATCTGTGACAGTGATAATACCTACTATCTCTTCGTTTAGTAGGACAGGTAGTTTCTTTATGTTGTTCTGCTTCATAATCTGAACAGCTTTTTCCAGAGTATCTAATGCATGCACTGTTTTGATTTCTGGTGACATTATATCACCGACTTTTGTTTCCTCTGGGTCTCTACGTGCACATATAGTCCTTTCTATAAGGTCGCGTTCTGTTACAATACCAACACATTCACTGTTAGATGTTACAACAAGACAACCAACTTTGTAATCCCTATATTTGTTACATGCATCAAGAACCGTGGCGTTACGATCTATTGTTATGACCTTTTTTGTCATAGCCTCTTTTACAATCATACTGTTCACCACATCCCTAAATGATTCTAATCAGATTTGTATGTTACAATATGCTTATATATTATTCCCTATGATACTATTTTTGATAAAAAGTGAAAATAAAAACAAGGCAAGAAACACTAATGGATATCATAAAAGATGCAAAAAAACAACCTAAGGATTGGAAAGCAGTTTTCGGTAGAGACAAAGACCTTTTTTCCCGTGATACATATATTTTGAATAATAAAATAGGCGTTTATCTCTTGAAGGAATACCAGAAAAACCCTTTTGAGGTAAGAGGACTAGGCAGTAAGATAGCGAGACGTATTGACGACGATGTTGAAAACGAGATAACAAAATACGCTGGTGATTTTGGCATAATACAGGGCGATATCCGAAAAATATTAAAAAATTTAGAGAAAGGAGTACAACCAGAGAAGATACTAAGCGAAGCCGTGAAGGGGAGGGGAAAAAGGTTTGGTATGAGTATACCTGTTAGAGGACAGGCCTCTTCATCAGAAGAAATCTTTAGCAATATATCTAATACGTTATCAACGAAACAAAAAAAACTGGATGCAAAATTTGAAAAAATGGCATCAGATGATGGTTTATACAGCAATTATATCTAGATTTTTATTCTAGGAAATCTTTCATCTTGTTTTCCGCTGTTTTTCTTTTTTCATCTAGATCTGCTAAAAGTTTTTCTGTTAACTCAACAGCATGTTTTTTGCAGTTGCCGCACATTCGTTCTCCTTTCTTGCAGGAATTGTGTATATCTTGTAGTTGTTTGTCATCTTCTATAAGGTGATACAAGAATAATTCGTAAATCATGCATTCATCTGGTTTTCCACCCTCTTTTTTCTGTACTTCTAGGCTTACTGCACCGCCTGTTTTTGCGTTCATTATTTTTTTTGCAGCTATTTTTGGTGGATCTGTTAGAAATATAGCGCTCTCTGGTTTGGATGAGGACATTTTGTCTCCCGTTAAACCTGTTATGAATCTATGGTATGTTGATGAGGGCTGCATAAAACCGTATCCGCCAAGGTTTGTTTCTGATTTGGAGAGTAGTTCATCGATTTTTGGTATGTCCTCTTCTTTTGCTTTTTGTATGTAAATTGCTTTGTAGTCTGTTATACGTTTCAGGTCTACGAAATTTAGTTTGCGTAGGATTTCTTCTGCGTTGTCTAAGAGTTTTTCAACGTTTGTATCAACCTTTACAAAAACACCTATTCTGTTATCTTTTGTAACCATTACGTTGTAAAGTCTATGGGCCTGTGCTATGTCTCTGCTCAGTCTTATATGTGGATCCTGGTCTACTCCTACTGGGACGAGGGTTGGTCTTACTCCACCGTATTTTTCTAGTTGGACATGTAATATGTCACCGGTCTGTACAAGTGGCGAGAAAATATGCGCCATGTTTGTTGACCCGTTGAAACCATATGTGGCAACCATCTGCGACCAGTTTATTTTTTTACCCAAAATATATGCAAGGTCTTTTACATCCTGGTTTTTTGATTGGAAATATATACGGCATTTCTCTGGTTTTAAACCAAGTGCAATATAGTTTTGTATGTATTCTTCGATTGCTAGTTTTTTTGTTTCCTCAAGTGTTAAACCTCTTGTTGCAAAGGCCTCTATATCTGCTACTGCAATGAAGATATCTGCGCCTATGCTCTGGTAGTAGATTACCTCATCTATGACCATTTTATGGCCTAGATGCATTTTTCCTGAGGGCATAAGCCCTGTTAGTATAGCCCATGGTTTCTTTTTGGTTATTGCATCGTGAATCAGATCAAAGCCTCTGTGGCCAAAAATAACTCCTCTTCTCAGGAGTCTATGGGGGTGTGGTAAATCTTTCCAATTGTTTTCTTTGAATTCTTCTATACCAAACTCATCACGTAATCTAGCATAATCCTGGTATGTTGTTGAGCTCCAAGGGTCTATCTTCATTTTAATCCAAATCCTTAAACAGTCAGTGTTTCAAAAACTTACCGTTCTCTAAAAATATTTGTTTAAATTTTTACGCTGAGGGGGAGATTCGAACTCCCGCTCTCCGGGTGGAGAACCGGCTCTCAAGGCCGGCGCGTTGGGCCGTACTTTGCTACCTCAGCATAGTTAAAACTAAGAAGGTGTAAGTACAAATGGATAAAAAGAGTTTTTGCCTTTTTAAGATCTTAAAACAATTTCTATATTGACTCCATCAGGAACCTGTATTCTCATAAGTTGTCGCAAAGCCCTATCACTAGCATCCAGATCAATAAGACGTTTATGGATTCTCATCTCCCAGTGATCCCATGTCTCTGTTCCTTCTCCATCAGGGGATTTCCTGCAGGGTACTTTGAGATGTTTTGTTGGTAATGGTACTGGGCCGCTCAATGCAACACCAGTTCTTTCAGCAATCATTTTAATCTGGTTACAAACTTCATCAAGTTTTTTAGCATCGGTACTTACAAGTGATATCCTTGCTTTTTGCGCCATTTGTTTGAACTCCGAAATATTTTCTGATTTGTTTCCCCTAAAAGAGAAAATAAAAGAGGAAGAAAAGCTGTTTATTTAGCTTCTTCCACATCAATACAGATACCAGCAGCTACTGTTTGTCCCATATCCCTAATGGCGAATCTACCTAGTTGTGGTATTTTCTTTGATGATTCAATAACCATCGGACGTGTTGGGATAACTTTTACTATTGCTGCGTCACCTGTTTTGATGAAATCTGGGTTTTCTTCTTTAACCTGCCCGGTTTTTGGATCAAGTTTCTTTTGTATCTCTTCAAATCGGCAGGCAACCTGTGCAGTATAACAGTGGAACACTGGTGTGTATCCCTTTGTTATAACTGAGGGGTGGTTAAGTACCATTATCTGTGCAATAAATGATTTGGCAACGGTTGGTGGATTGTCTGTTGGACCAGCAACGTCTCCTCTGCGGATATCGTTTTTGGCTATACCGCGCATGTTAACACCAACGTTATCACCAGGTATCGCCTGATCTATAGTCTCATGATGCATCTCGATGGTTTTAGCTTCACCGATAACACCGCCAGGTTTCATACTTGGTTTGAACATGAGTTGCATGCCTGGTTTCATAATACCACATTCGATTTTGCCAACAGGAACCGTACCAACACCTTTTATGGTGTATACATCCTGAATTGGCCATCTCAGTGGCAAATTTGTTGGTTTCTCAGGGATAGTAAACTTATCAATAGCCTGTAAAATTGTGTCTCCCTTCCACCAGGTGATTTTACCTTTATCTTTTATATTATCTCCGACAAAAGCAGAAACAGGAACGAATTGTAGCTGTTCATCTTTGTATCCAACGCTTTTAGCGAGTTTGTCAACATCGGCTTTTACCTGATCGTAGCGTTTCTGATCATATGGTGGAGTAGTTGCATCTATTTGGTTAATGACTATGATCATCTGTTTAACTCCAAGTGTTCTAGCAAGGAACATGTGTTCTCTAGTTTGGGCCATTACACCATGCTGGGCAGCAACAACAAGAATTGCAGCATCAGCCTGTGATGTACCAGTTATCATGTTTTTAACGAAGTCCCTGTGACCAGGAGCATCAATGATTGTGATGTAATATTTGTCAGTATCAAATCGCTTGTGAGCAACGTCGATAGTGACTCCTCGTTCTCGCTCCTCTTTCAATTGATCGAAAATCCATGCGAAAACGAAACTTTCTTTTCCTTTTGCTTTTGCTTCTTCCCTGAATTTTTCAACCATATGTGCAGGGAACTGTCCTGTATCAAGTAATATTCTTCCGACTAATGTTGATTTTCCATGATCAACATGACCAATAACTACCAAGTTAAGGTGCGGTTTAGTTGCCATAATATTTTACCTCCTTTTAGCCAAATTCAAATTTGGTATATAGGTTTTTTCATATATTTTATTTTGTATTTCTTAAATTTTTGATAGCGTATATGCTTCCTATTTATAAGATTTATCATGAAAATAAGACGTTTTATAGGATATATAATGATGGGCTCGTTGAGATTCGAACTCAAGACCTCCTCCGTGTCAGGGAGACGTCATAACCAACTAGACCACGAGCCCAATTTGAAGAGCTGGAATGGCTTTATTGTTTTTCTAATTTACTGAAAAAGTTTTTTAGAAAATAAGGCATACATATACATTTACATATCTACCTAACAAAAAGATACATAAAGTATGTTTTAATTATTACTTTTATTAGGAGTTTGAGGAAGGGATGTGTGATGGAGAGAAATGCTAAACTGCAGAACGATTTTAACGCCGATTTTATAAAAAACACAAATAATGAAGAAGTCGATGAGTTTACATTTAGCATGTGGAAATCAGAGCTTCAAAGAGAACTAAGGTCTTTTTGGAGAACGATGTAATTGTAAGCTCCATTAAACGTTAAATACAAAGGATGCTATACTTCTGGCCTATGAGTTATAAATCACCGAAACTGACAGTTGATGGACTTATACTGAAAGATAAAAAAATTCTTTTAATTAAGAGGAAGAATCCTCCTTTTAAGGGAAAATGGGCTTTACCTGGCGGGTTTGTTGAATATGGGGAGAAAATTGAGGATGCAGTGGTTAGAGAGGTAGAAGAAGAAACCGGTTTAAAAACTAATATATTAGATATTGTTGGTATTTATTCTGATCCCGATAGAGATCCTCGTGGGCATACAGTTACAGTGGCGTATCTTTTAGAAAGTTATGGGGGCGTGTTACATTGTGAAGATGATGCTGATGACGCAAAGTTTTTTGATTTAAATGAGTTACCGGAGTTGGCGTTTGATCATAGTGATATAATAAAAGATGCTTTGAGGAAGGTTAGGTAGTTATGTTTTGTCCTAAATGTAAAGCTTTGATGTATCCTAAAGATGATTTGTTTGTTTGTAACAAATGCGGTTTTAAGAAAGAGAAAGAGGGCAGTAGTGTTGTTGTTGCTAAGCAGAGGAAAAAAGAAGTCATTATCTTGGAGGGAAGGATAGATATTCTACCAAAAACAAGGGTTACGTGTCCTAATTGCGGGCATAACGAGGCTTTTTGGATATTGAGACAGATGAGAGGTAGTGATGAGCCTGAGACTAGATTCTTTACATGTACTAAATGTGAGTATAAATGGAGAGAAAACTAGATTATTAATAAAATTTATACCATAATATTAATATAGATTGATATATATAGATACCTTAAAGGTAAGACTTATGTATAAAATCACAAAAAAATTGATGGTTATTGCTTTGCTATCGATTCTTTTACTCTGCAATTTAGCAAGTTTTTCTGCGGTTCCTGAAAGTACATCTATAAAAGAGAATATATATGAAAGATATAGTAGTTTATTCGGTGGCAACCTTGGGAATAATAGTACTATTTTTGGAAATAACACGACTATAAAAATAAACGGCTTAGTTAGAATCAGATCGTGGGGCAGAGGATTTCATTGGAAATCATCTTTTGGTTTTAGGATTCCATTTACTATGATTTTAAGATATAGATTGTTTGACATCATTCCTCTGCGCTATAAGCTATTTGGTATGAAAGTAACTCCAAGAGTATATTGTACTTACCTAGATGATACAAAGGCTTTTACAGAAATCACGCCGTTGCCTACGCCCATGAGGCCTAATCCAGATACTATTCGCATTGAGGGGAATCACACGGTGGCTGTGTTTGGTTTTGTTGGGTATACTGCATGGCGTGGTACGAATGCGGAGTTTATAGATGATCGAGGATTGCGTACAGGTTTCGATGGATATGCTTCTTTAGTTGCATGTGTGAAATTTGCGTAGTAGTTAAAATACCGTTATCGTTATAAACATCTACTGCATTTTCTTTTAACACAATATTTTCAATCGGGGAGGAAAATAGTATGTTTAGTGCTAAAGTAAAATCAGATGTACTTAAAGGAATAATTGATGTAACATCTCCATTGGTGAACGAAGTAAAATTCAATGTAACAGCAAAAGGGATTTCACTGCGAGCTGTTGACCCAGCGCATGTGGCGATGGTTGACCTTGAGGTGGAGAGTAAGGCTTTTGAAGAATTTAAAGCAGACAATATGGAGCTTGGTATAGACATAGATAAACTCAGTGGCATCATGCGTCTTTCAAGCTCTAACGACATGGTCTCGCTTGATTACGATGAGGAATCAAATCGTTTGATTGTTAAGATTGGCAACCTTGTTAGGAAAATGAGTTTGATTGATACAGCTGGTATGCCTGATCCTAAGATGCCGAATATAAGTCTCCCTGCCAAAGTAGTGATTAAAGCCTCTGAGCTTAACCAGGGTGTACGTGCATCTGAGGCTGTATCAGACCATCTCGCTCTCACAGTTAATAAGGATCATTTTGAGTTGTGCGCTGAGGGGGATACAGATACGGTTAATTTAAAACTGCCAAAGGATCTGTTACTTGAACTTAACGCAGCAAGTAAATGTAAAAGTTTGTTCTCAATTGATTATTTCAGCAACATGATAAAATCTGTTAGAGGAGAAGACCCAATAACCATACTTCTTGGCAACGACAACCCGATAAAAGTTGAGTTCAACATCGCTGACAACAAAGGACATGTTACGTATCTACTTGCACCCCGCATAGAATCAGAATAAAAACAGTTTTAGTTTGGGGTGTAATAGCATAGTCAGAGGCAGCAGGCGAAGAAGGTACATCGGATTCTTAGTTAGATCATCTGATTGTAATCATTTTACTGAATCCGATTTACTGAATGATTTAAGAGATCATTGTAAAAATTTTTTGAATCGGGATTATAGAGAGATGGGTTTACGACTTATCCGGTTCGATGGTGAGATGGGCATAATAAGATGTAATCACCTTGAAAAAGAGAATACGATAAACCTTTTGAGGTCCATAAAAAGTGTTTCATCTAAAAAGGTTGAGATTGAGACTCTTGGTACCTCTGGTACAATAAAATCATTGGTATCAAAACATATGAATAAATAGAAAAAACGAGAATAGGAAAAAACTTGGTTTTATTATTTTTTAATAACTTCTTTCACCAGAGGATTTTTTCCTATGTTGTTTTGTAGGAATTTCATTATCATTTCCTTATCTTTGTCTGTTAGATTACTCATTTGCCACCTCTTTTGTATGATATCTTATAGCATGGTACTCTTTGCCAATGATGGTATTTAAAGCTATCGTGTCAAAATGACAAAAAAGGCAAAATACCGACTAAATGTGATTTTAAAAGATAAAGAAAAGGAGAAACAAAGTAAAATTAGCCGCTGGAGGGATTTGAACCCTCGACCTATTCCTTACCAAGGAATCGCGCAACCAGGCTATGCTACAGCGGCAAGAATTTACTCACCCTAAATTAGAACCTGTTTAATGTACTTTTTGCAAAACTGGGTTAAATGCGAACGTTAATTAAAACGATTTTTATTTTGAGAAGAGGTGATTTAGATAAGATCCATAGATTTGCCAGATGTCCAATCAAGTCCTTCGCAATCAAACTTCAAGCTAACTCGCGTTGGCGTAACAGATGTAAAAAAACTTGTCCATATAAAGAGACCAGGCAGAGATACTGCCATTACATTGGTTGTTAAAATGGATATTTTCGTTGATCTTCCAGCGTTTCAAAAAGGAAGCCACATGTCTAGAAATCTAGAGCTGGTCTCAGAAATAAACGATGAAAACCTCAAGGAACCTGTATCTGATCTCGAATCTTTTTGCGCTAAAATAGCGAAGTTGCTCCTTAAAAAACATGAGTATGCAACCTTTTCAGAGGTAAAAGCAGAGGCAGATTATTTCCTAGAAAGAGTGTATCCATCTGGTAAAAAAGGTTTGGAGCCTTACAAGCTGGTTGCTGAGGCAAGGGCAAACAGCAAAGGGGAAGTAAAGAAACTAATCGGTGTTAAAGCAATTGGTATGACTGCTTGTCCATGTGCCATGGAAGCTGTAAGAAAAATTGGCGGATATGGAAAAAATGTTACTACTCCAACTCATAATCAGAGAAATATCACAACGTTGATGATAGAAGTCCCTGGCGAGGATAGCTCTGTTGACGCTAACGATCTAATAGACATCGTTGAACAGGCTTTTAGCAGCCCAACATATGGTATTTTAAAGCGAGATGAAGAAGCAAAACTGGTTTTAAATGCCCATAAAAATCCAAAATTTGTTGAAGATGTAGTAAGGGACATATTAAGTTCTGTTTTGAAGAAATACAAGAATCTCCCAAACGATGTATTGGTCATTGTTAGAAGTGAAAGCGAAGAATCAATTCACAAACACAACGCTTTTGCTGAGCGTGTAACTACTTTAGGAGAAATTAGAAAATAAATTATCTACTTTTTTAAGAAAAATAATTTGTTAAATAACTTTCTGAAAAGCTTTAAAACAATAATTATAATTACTGCCCTCTATGACTAAATATAAGATAGCCTGGTTACCTGGAGATGGCGTTGGAAAAGATGTGATGGATGCAGCAAAAATCGTTCTTGATACAATAAATCTTGATGCTGAATACATACATGGGAATATCGGTTGGGAGTTCTGGAGAAAAGAAGGAGACCCATTACCACAGAGAACCATTGATTTATTCAAAAAAACTGATTGTTGTTTATTTGGTGCAATAACCTCTAAACCAAAAGATGAGGCACAAAAAGAGCTTGATCCTAAGCTGCAGGGCAAAGGTTTTGTTTATACTAGCCCTATTGTTAGACTCAGACAACTGCTTAATTTGCACACAAATCTAAGACCATGCAAAGCATACAAAGGAAATCCTTTGAATTTCAGAGATGATATAGATTTAGTGGTTTTCAGAGAAAACACTGAGGATCTTTATGCTGGTGTGGAATTTCATCCTGTTCCACAAGTGATTTTTGATGCTCTTATGACTCATCCAAAGATGAAAGCTTTTTCAAAGGTTCCATTAAACGACATGGCCATTTCAACACGTATAATCACAAGGAAAGCATCTAGTAATATAGCACATCAGGCTTTCGAGTACGCCAAAAAGAACAAGAGGAAAAGTGTTACTATTGTTGAGAAACCTAATGTCATTCGTGAAACCAGTGGCCTTATGCTAAGGGAGGCTAGGAAGATAGCTGCGGAATATCCTAGTATTGAGTTCAAAGAGGTAAACGTTGATGCTATGTGTATGTGGCTTGTTAAAAACCCGCAGGATTACGACATCCTGGTTTCATCCAACATGTTTGGTGATATTATATCAGATCTTGCTGCTCAGCTTGTAGGTGGTCTGGGTTTCGCCTCCAGTGGAAACATAGGTGATAATTATGCTGTTTTTGAGCCCACTCATGGTAGCGCACCAAAGTATGCTGGAATGTATAAGGTAAACCCCATTGCCATGATTCTAACTGTTAAGCTAATGCTTGATTGGCTTGGTGAAAACAAAACTGCTACGAAACTAGAAGAATCAGTAGCAACAGTGGTTAAAGAAGGTAAAGTTAGAACCTATGATATGGGCGGAAGCAACACAACCCTCGAAGTAGCTAAGGAGATAGCGAAGAAGTTTGACAAGTTATAGTCTATCTCACAGGTTAAAAAAGGTTTTTATATCCTATACCGGAAAAGCATTTTAAAGGGTTAGGCGATACCCGAACAGCAGAGCATGGGAGTGTTTTATGTCTGGTCGGAAAAAAGTACTTATCATGGGTGCAGCAGGAAGAGACTTCCACAACTTCAATGTATATTTTAGAGACAATAAAAACTATGATGTAATTGCTTTTACCGCTACTCAAATACCGGATATAGCTGGTAGGAAATATCCTGCTAAACTCTGCGGTAGCCTTTATCCAAATGGTATATCTATCTATCCTGAAGAAGATTTAACCAAACTAATAAAAGAAAAAGACGTAGACATGGTTGTTTTTGCCTACAGTGATGTAACAAACGCTTATATTGCGGAGAAGGCAGCTATTGTCAACGCAGCTGGCGCCGATTTTGTTTTGATGGGAACAAAAAACACGATGATAAAATCAAGTAAACCGGTTATTGCTGTTTGCGCAGTGAGAACTGGTTGCGGTAAATCACAGGTTTCAAGAAAACTTTTTAAGATAATTCAGAAAAAAGGCTACAAGGTAGCGGCAATCAGACATCCGATGCCATATGATCAGGATATAACCACGCAGATTGTCCAGCGTTTCGCAGCATACGAAGATCTAGATAAATACAACTGTACAATTGAGGAGAGAGAGGAATACGAGCCATACATAGACATGGATGGCGTTATTTTTTCTGGTGTTGACTACAAAAAGATTCTTGAAGAAGCGGAAAAAGAAGCTGATGTTATAATCTGGGATGGGGGAAACAACGATTTCTCATTCATTAAACCAGATTTATTCATAACAATCGCTGATCCACACAGAGCAGGACATGAGCTAATCTACTACCCGGGTGAACTTAACGCTAGACAGGCAGATATAGTTATAATAAACAAGGTAAACACAGCTAAAAAAGAGGATATAGAAACTGTCAGAAACAATATCGAGAGGGTTAATCCAAAGGCACAGATCATAGATGGTATTTCAACTATAACAGCAGATGACAAAGAAATGATTAAAGGAAAAAGAGTTTTAGTTATAGAAGACGGCCCTACTGTTACACATGGCGGTATGAAGTTTGGTGCCGGCAAAATAGCTGCTGAAAAATGGGGCGCAAGAGAGATAATAGACCCAAGGCAACATGCGGTTGGTTCCATTGTTGAGACTTTTAAAAAATACAATCATCTATCCAATGTTTTACCAGCTATGGGATATGGTAAGAAACAGATAAAAGAGCTGGAACAAACAATTAATAACTCTAACTGTGATCTTGTTGTAAGTGGAACACCAATTGATATCACAAGAGTTTTAAAAACAGACAAACCAGTTATCAGAGTTAGATATGGCGTAGGCGAAGAAACAGGAAAAATACTAGAAAAAGTTGTTGACGATTTTATAAAAAAGAATTCACTTTAGTTTGTTTCCTTCCAAGGCGAACTGTGCAAGCAGTGCTTCTAGTTGTATATGTTCATTGCTTCCTTCTATCAGTCTGAACTCTGCTTCACCTGTTTTCTCTATAAGCCTTATTTTACTTTCATCAGGTATTGGTAAATCAAATAGGAGATGATGTATCTGGGATATTACATCCTCGCCGCTTAAACCATGTTTTATCAATATATCATATAGTTGGTTTCTTGCTGCTGTGAAGTTACCTGCTAGCGCTGAGTTAAGTAAGTTTTTGATATCCTCTGGTTTAGCTGTTGCACTGGTCTCGTACAGTAATTCAGCTGTTATCTTTTTGTTAATCGAGGCACCTACCTGCAAGATGTTTATTGCTTTTCTTAAATCCCCTCTTGAGATGAATAACAATGCTTCTAGGCCATCTGGTGTTATCTCAAGTTTTTCGTTAGATGCTATCTTACGCATGTGTTTCTTTATATCATCTGCTTTTATAGGGTGGAATCTGAAAACAGTGCATCTGGATTGTATTGGTTCTATGATTCTTGAGGAATAGTTTACAGATAAAACGAAGCGACATATATGGGTGTGTTTTTCTATTGTTCTCCTTAGAGCGGCCTGTGCATCAGATGTTAGATGATCAGCTTCATCAAGGAATATTATTTTGAATTTTGTTTTACCGATTGGCATTGTTCGCGCGAAATCCTTTATCTTACCACGTATGATTCCTATCCCTCTTTCATCGCTTGCATTAAGCTCAATAAAATTCTGTTTCCATGTATCACCAAAAAGCTCTTTTGCAAGCGCTAAGGCTGATGTGGTTTTTCCTGTACCCGCAGGCCCTGCAAATATAAGATGAGGGACGTTTTTTGTTTTAGCATATGCTTTCAGTCGTTCAATTATCTCATCCTGACCGACAACCTCATCAAGGAGTTTAGGTCGGTATTTCTCAATCCAGATATCTTCCATCTTAACTCGAACAGGGTATATGTTTCAATAATTAAGGTTTTTTGTCTGATTTCATAAAAATCATAGAGGAGTGTCATTATATCATTTAAAAACATCTTTATCTGGTTATAAGAAACATTTTTGTGCTATAGCATTATAACAGCCGGCGTAAAATTATGAAACTTAAACCAGATGCAATACTATTTGATATGGACGGTGTACTAGTCGATTCGCTAGACTCGTGGTGGATATCTCTAAACACATCTCTGCAGGCATTCAACCAAAAGCAGATTACAAGGCAAGAGTTCATTGAAAAATACTGGGGACATGACCTTTACGATAATTTAAATAAGATGGGTTTAAGCCAAGAGGTGGGAAATTTCTGCAACAATGTCTACAGCCAACACCTAGGCGCAATAAAATTATATCCAGACACAAAAAAAGTGCTTCAAAAACTTAATACCTACAAAAAAGGAGTCATAACTAACACTCCTAAAGACTGCGCACATCAGATACTTAAAAAGTTTGACATAGACAAATTTTTTGATATTGTTGTGACAAGTGATGAAGTAGCTAAAGCAAAACCCTACCCAGATATAGTATTGAAAGCATGTGATGTTCTAGGCGTTAAACCAGATAACGTAGTTTTAGTTGGTGATACAGACAGTGACGTTAAAGCAGGTAGTGCATCAGGCGGTACTGTTATAGGTATAAATATTAAGGCCGATTACACTATAAAAAATTTATCAGAACTAACCGACATAATATCAATAAATAAAATGAAATAATGCGGTGTTTAAAAATGAAAACAAAAGAAAACCTACCTGAGAAAGCATACCAACTGGCATTTAGATATGAAGCAGAAAGAGGAAGCTGCCCACAATGTGTACTTGCCGCGATAATGGAAACACTGGGCGTGGGAGATCCAGCTACAATAAAAGCAATTGATGCCTTGGCTGGTGGCACAGCATTGTCAGCAAATGGTACATGCGGGGCACTAGTAGGTGGATTAGCAGCGATAAGCTCAATTGTAGGGAGAGACTATAAAAGTTTTAGCGCTGGTGATAGAAAACGTCGTGTATTCCAATATTCAAAAAAACTCTACGACAGATTTGTAAAAGAATACGGCTCACCAATCTGCAAAGACGTACACATGAAAATTTTCGGTAGAACATTCAACCTATTAGACCCAAAAGACTACGAAGAGTTTGAAAAAGCAGGGGCGCACGTAGACAAATGCCCGTCTGTTTCTGGCAACGTAGCAAGATGGACTGCCGAGATTATATTAAACGAACTTAAAACCTAAACTTTTTTAAAAATAAACAAAAGTTATGTTGAAAGTAACAATATTAGATGGTTATGTTGATGAACCAACATGTCTTGGTGTCCCACCATACATAAGCCCGTACCCAAGATACATAGCGGGCGCAATATTGAGTTATGACTCAAAAACACAGATTTTCTATGTAACCATCGACCAAATAAGAAAAGACAACTCGCTTTTAGATGTTTTATCAAAATCTGATTTAATCATAGTTATCGCGGGCATGTCCGTTCCAGGAAAATATCTATCTGGTTTGCCGGTCAGTCCGAACGAACTAATACGTATACTATCTGATTTACCCAAACCTATTAAGGTTCTTTGCGGACCAGCAGCTAGACACGGGTTTGGTACAGCGGGTGGAAAAGAAATCAGAGAACTCGATTTTGTAAAAAACGTTTTTGATCTTATTGTAAAAGGCGACGGCGAATTCGTTGTAAGTGAGTTATTAAAAAATAAACTTAATTTTGAAAAAGTTGATTCCTCGCTATGCAGAGAAAACGCTGGTTCTATCAGAAATTTCGCGATAAAAGGCTCCAAAGTAGTTGGTCAACATCCTTTTTTTCCAAATTATCTTATTGCGGAGATTGAAACATATAGAGGATGCTCTAGGAGCATCGTTGGTGGTTGTTCTTTCTGCAGCGAACCAAGCAAGGGATTACCTGATTTCAGGCCAATCAAGGACATAGTTGATGAAATCCACGCGTTATATAATGCAGGTGTAAGACACTTCAGGTTGGGCAATCAGCCATGCATTTTTTCATATATGGCAAAAGATGCAGGAAAACTAGAATTTCCAAAACCAAACCCAGATGCTTTAGAACATCTATTCAAAGGAATAAGATCAGTAGCACCTAATCTAAAAACACTTCACATAGACAACGCAAACCCTGGCATCATAGCACATCACCCAAAAGAATGTGAGGATATAGCAAAAACGATCATAAAACATCATACATCAGGTGATGTTGCAGCCTTCGGGGTAGAAAGCGTCGACCCAGTTGTAATC
>Ga0209287_10000239_pt1 | contig 36672 bp, 41 predicted proteins | sample PPLLak3cmMay2015_2_FD_187255 | JGI IMG/M metagenome (GOLD analysis project Ga0209287, IMG submission 187255) | Freshwater sediment microbial communities from Prairie Pothole Lake near Jamestown, North Dakota, USA - PPLs Lake P8 Core (1) Depth... | ecosystem: Environmental > Aquatic > Freshwater... | reverse complement strand
TGAGAAAACTGCTTGAGCTTCGTTTTGTGGAGGAATTATGCGGCAAATCAAATTCTGGGGATATTATTGTTCGTGATGGTGATTTGGAGGCGAGGGGGGAGGCGATGGAGCTGGTTTTGCGTTCTTTGCGCGTTAGTGCTCAGAAGAGGGGTGTTGTTGTTCTTGGCTTGTCTAAGACTTCCAGGTTGTGTACTGATTTGGGTGCTAGTGCTCTTGTGGTTTTGCGCAATATTGCTCCTGTTGGTTCTTGGTCTTATTATGCTGGTGGTGCTTTGGCTTTTGTTAAGCTTCATCCTGGTTCAAAATATGTTTTCCGTTGTGATGTTATGCCTTTTGACCGTGATTTGTTGCCTAAGGCTTGGTCTGCATTGTCTGCTAATTCTGCTGATCCTGCTTTTCTTGGTTATCCTTATGGTTTGATGGATGCTGATAAGTTTGCTCAGGTTGCTAAGGATGAGCTTTCCCAGTTGCGTGCCCGTTTTGCTGTTATGTCTAAGGAAATGTTTAGTTCTGTTGAGGCTTCATTGGATGCTCACAACTTGCTTAACTCTTTTTGAGTAATTACACAACTTTTTATCTGCTATTCAGATTATCGTCGATAATGAGGAGGTAATCTATATGGATGCAAAAATGAGACATTGGGCTTTTTTGATTGGTGTGGCTTTGGCAATTATTGCAGGTTTTGTGCCGGAGTTGAAAATTCCGACAGTAAGCTGGATTTTGGTGCTGTTGGGTTTGATTGTTGGGCTGCTGAACATTACTTCAAAGGAAGTTCAGGAATTCCTTATTGCAGCAGTGACTTTGGTTATTGCCGCTAATGCAGCTTCTGCAGTGAATCTTGGCATGACGATGACGGCTATATTGGAAAACGTTGTTAAGTTTGTTTTTCCTGCCGCTTTCGTTGTTGCTTTGAAGGCTGTCTGGCAGCTGGCAAGCGATTAATCGTAAGTTTTTTATATTATTTTTTTATTCTTTTTCTCTAATATTGAGTGAGGTGAAGATTCAAAAGCTTGATCGGTATTTTGCGACATTGTGAGTGTGAGAGAAGAGTCTTTAACCTGTTTGCGAGAGCAAACAGCGATGGACTGCTTCTCGAACACGAACAAGGAGCAATTTGATCAAACTTTCTGAAAGTTTGATGAACTACGATAGAAGACACATAGAAGCGCTGAAAAAGAGGCACCACGTGCATTATTTTCCTTATTTGAAGCTATTTATAGTTTTGGCATCGTTAATGTTTATTCTGAGCATTTTGCTGCGTTAGAAAAACTGATATTTTGAATATGTATACCGCAATATTTAAATACCTTCTTTCAAATTTTTAATTTGAAAAAGAGGTGGGGTATTATGGATAGGTCTAAATCATTTATTCTTTGGTTTAATGAGTTGGGTATTCAGGATATTCCTTTGGTCGGAGGCAAGAATGCTTCTCTTGGAGAGATGTACCAGAGTCTGGCTAAGAAAGGGGTGAAGGTTCCTAACGGTTTTGCCATTACTGCTCATGCTTATCGTTATGTTTTGGAGAAATCTGGTGCTATGAATGCTTTGAAGTCTGCTTTGCGTGGTTTGAATGTGAAGAATGTTACTGCTTTGGCAGAGGCTGGCAGGAAAGCCCGTGACATCATTATGCATTGTGAGTTCCCTTCTGATTTGCAGGTCGAGATTGCACAGGCTTATCATAAATTATCTCATGAATATCGTTCTGAAAATACTGATGTTGCTGTTCGTTCTTCTGCTACTGCTGAGGATCTTCCTGAGGCGAGTTTTGCGGGCCAGCAGGAGACTTATCTTAATGTTCGTGGCGTTCATGAGTTGATGGATTCTTGCAAGCGTTGTCTTGCTTCTTTGTTTACAAATCGTGCGATTGCTTATCGTGCAGAGCACAAGTTTGACCATTTTAAGGTCTATTTGTCTATTGGTGTTCAGAAGATGGTTCGTTCTGACCGTGCTTGTGCGGGTGTCATGTTCACTTTGGATACTGAAACCGGTTTTCCTAATGTTGTCTTTATTACTGGAAGCTATGGTCTTGGAGAGAATGTTGTGCAGGGTGCTGTTAATCCTGACGAGTTTTATGTTTTCAAGCCGACTCTTAAGCAGGGATTTAAGCCTTTGATTGAGAAGCGTATTGGTGAAAAAGCAACAAAAATAGTTTACGCTGATGAGGGTACTCGTCCTATTAAGAAGATTGATACTCCTGTGGATGACAGGAAAATGTTCTGTTTGAGTGATGAGGAAGTTCTTACTTTGGCTGAGTGGGGTATGACTATTGAGGATCATTACAGTCAGAAGAGAGGCAAATGGTGTCCTATGGACATTGAGTGGGCTAAGGATGGTGAGTCTCATGATTTGTTCATTGTGCAGGCTCGTCCGGAAACAGTTCAATCTCTGAAGAACCGCAACATTATTGAGGAATATAAGTTGTTGCAAAAGGGTAGGGCGTTGGCTGTAGGAAAGTCTGTTGGTAGCAAGATTTCTCAGGGTCCTGCTCATGTCATCAAGGATGTTAAGGAGATTTTTGATTTCAGGCCTGGTGAGGTGTTGATTACAGAGATGACTGACCCTGACTGGGTTCCTATTATGCGCATAGCTTCTGCTATTGTTACTAATCGTGGTGGCAGGACTTCACACGCCGCTATTGTTAGCCGTGAGCTTGGCTTGCCTTGTATTGTTGGCACTAATAATGCAACTCATAATATTAAGAATGGGCAGAAGGTTACTGTTAGTTGTGCGGAGAGTGAGCATGGTACTGTTTATGAGGGTTATTTGAAGTTCAAGATTGACAAAATTGATGTTCAGAAGATGCCTCGTCCTAAAACTAAGGTTATGATGAATATAGGTGATCCTGATAAGGCTTTTGATCTTTCTTTCCTGCCTAATGATGGGGTTGGTCTTGCGCGTGAAGAATTCATAGTTAACGAATTCATTAAGATTCATCCTATGGCATTGATTAATTTTGATAAAGTGCTGGATGTGGAAACAAAAAAGAGGATTGAGGAGTTGACTGTTGGTTACAAGGACAAAAAAAAGTTTTTTGTTGATAAGCTTGCAATGGGTGTTGGTATGCTTGCTTCTGCTTTCTATCCTAAGGATGTTATTTTGCGTTTTTCTGACTTTAAGACTAATGAGTATGTTAATTTGATTGGTGGGAAATATTTTGAGCCTCATGAGGAAAATCCTATGATTGGCTGGCGTGGTGCATCAAGGTATTACAAGCCTGGCTACAAGGCTGGTTTTGCTCTTGAGTGTGAGGCCATCAAGAAAGTTCGTGAGGAGTTTGGCTTGACTAACTTGAAGGTTATGATTCCTGTTTGCAGGACTCCTGATGAGGGCAGGAAGGTTCTTGCCGTTATGAAGGAAAACGGTTTGCCTCAGGGAAAGAATGATCTTCAGGTCTATGTTATGTGTGAGATTCCGAGCAATGTTATACTGGCTGATGAGTTTTGTGATATTTTTGACGGTTTCAGCATCGGCAGCAATGATTTGACTCAGATGACTTTGGGTGTTGATAGGGATAGCGAGCTTGTTGCAGATATTTATGATGAGCGTAATGAGGCTGTTAAGCGTATGGTTGAGCATGTTATCAGCATTGCAAAGGAGCGCAAGCGGAAGATTGGTATTTGCGGTGATGCGCCTTCGACTTATCCTGAGTTTGCTGAGTTTTTAGTGGACTGCGGTATTGACAGTATTAGTTTGAGTCCTGATGCTATTGTCAAGACGAGGATGATTATTGCTGAGCATGAGCGGAAGAGGCGAAAATGAATGAATTAAATCAATTGTTTGAGCGGGAGGAAAAAATTCAGGAGACTGTTCGTGAGATTTCTCATGGTCTGCTTGATCTGAGTGATTATTCCATTATTAGAAGTCCTATTGAGCTGGCCGAAGCAGAGATTGTTGGAAAGAAAATACGAAATGCGTGTGATAAGGTCAGTGAAGATGTTCATCTTGCTAGGCAAAAGCTTGGTGATTTCATGACGCATAATACTAAGATTAAGTTCAAGAAAGGTGAGCGTTATTTGCATGAGATGGAGAACGAGCTTTCTTTGATTCATGGCGATTTGGATGCGATAGGAAGGATTGCTGAGAACTTCTATAAATCTGATAATAGGGCTGCTGCTTTTGAGAATTTGAATACTCACTATTCTGAGCTGGTCAAGCATGTTACTTCCTTGATTGTTGAGGAATCAAATCTTAAGCAGCTTTCTTAAATTTGGGTAGTAACAAACATTTATAAGGAAAAGGATTGAATTATTTTCTATATGTCGGAAATCCAGTGTGATGAAACCAGCGGCGTCTTGCATATGTTCAATATGCATTGTATTTCTGTTGTTCAAGAATCATGGGGTGATTTTTGATATGGTATCTAGAGGACGTCCTGTCAAGTCTGAAATCAGGCAGAATGTTATAGAGATTTTGAACGTTATAGGTTCTGCTTATGGTTATCAGATTCATAAATATTATAATGAGCTTTTCCCGTCGTGCACAAGAGAAAATATTTATTATAATCTTAGAAAGGGTGTCAAGCTGGGCGAGTTTGAACTGGCAGAGGTTAAGCTTGAGAAAGGCGCTTATAGTTGGGGTAATGTTGTTGAGAAGAAGTATTACAAGCTTGGTACTAAGGCTGTTCCAAGGAATGACGCTAAGGTTAAGGATTTCTTTGATAAGTTGAAGCCGAGAAAATCTTAGTCTGTTTCTTCAATGCTTTGCATAATCAGTAGGTCCTGAGTAGTTAATTTTTCTCCTTTTTTGAATTTTTCTTGAACTTCTTGTTGTAATTCTGATAGTTTTCTTTTCTTTTGTTCAGTAGTTTTCAATTTTTCTTCTTTTATTTCTTCTCCTATTTTTTGTTTGAGTTCTGCGAATTGTTTTAACTTCTCGTCTAAGGAGGGTATTTTATCTTCAATTTCTTTCTTTTTGATCTCTATCTGGCTGTTCATTTCGTCTTCTTGTTTTTTCCATTCGTCAACTTTTTTGCTTATCTCGGTAAGTTTTTCATGTTTTTCCTGTGAGTCTTTTGCTTTTTGTTGTATTTTTTCATGAAGCTCATCTGCTTCTCTTTTGAGTTTGTCTATTTCCTTGCTCAAATCTCTTGCTTCTCCCCACGCACCTGATACTGCTTCTGCCTCTTTGAGTCTTTTCTTCATTGCATTTATGATTTTCATTAGTTTTTGTTCTTTGTCGAAGCTTAACCCTTCTGTTTCTATTTTGTATTCCATTCTTTCTATTTCGTGTTTTAGTTTTCCCGGGTTTTCTTTTACTCCGTGTTTGACTTCGGTTTGTTTTTTCTCTCCGTATATCTTCTTGAAAGCATCGATTTTTTCTTTTATTGCTGCTGCTAGTTTTGTTCTTTCTTCTTTTGCTTGTTTAACATCGTTTGTGAGATTGTTTCTTTCTTCTCTGAGTTTTTTTATTTCTTTGATAGAAGTCGCGATTTGTCTGCCGAGGTTTTTTCGGTCATCAAATATTTTTTCTTTTTGTTCGTCTGTCTGGTTTAAACTGTTTCTTATTTCTTTGATGTCTTTTTGAAGCGCATCAATTTGTACTTTTATCTGCTGTTTCTCTTGCGGTGTAAGCATTCAGGTTCCCCCGGCTATTAAAGTTAAACATAAAAAAATAATTTTTAGCCGAAGAGCGCACTTAATCCGGCAGCTGCCTGTTCTTCAGACTTTTTCTCGTCTTCCGCCGTTTTTTTCTTTTCTTCTTTCTTTTCTGCTGGCGCTGCTCCTGCTGCAGGTGCTGCAACCGCTACTGGTGCTGCTGCCTTTTTCATGGCTTCGTCGATGTTTACGCCTGTCAGGCTTGCAACGAGTGCTTTGATTTTTGCATCGTCTGCTTTGACTCCTGCTGCTTCCAGTACTTTTTTGACGTTTGCTTCTTCGACTTTTTGCCCTGCTTTGTGGAGGAGCAATGCCGCGTATATGTATTCCATGTTATGTACCTCCGTTAATCATTATTGAACGTGAATGCCTCAAAAATGCTTGCGCATTTTTGATGGGATGGAAACTCAGTGAGTTTCCAGGTTTCCTTCTGTTGCTACTGCTTGCGCTTGTCTTTGTGCTTTTGCGAGCACTTCTTCTACAAGCTCTGGCTCCATTATGTTTCCTTCTATTCCTACTGCTTTTGCTTCTCTGTGTGCTTTTCCTAGCAGTGTTTCGACTGTGTCTTTTGTGATGTGGGTTATTTCTATTGCGAGATTGAATGCTTCGGATGATGCTCCCATAAGGTCTTGCATGAACTTTGTTTCGTCGATGTCAAGTACTGTTCTAGGGTATATTATTCCTTTTTCGTAGGCGCAGATTAAGTCCAGTCCGATTTCCATTGGTTCTATGCCTAGTCTTTGCAGCATGCTTGCGAGTTTTGCATTTATTGGCTGTCCTTCTTTGACTACGGTTGCATCTTGTTTGACTGCTACTTTGCCGCCTTCTACTCCTGCTTTGATGCCGAGTGCTGCGAATTCTGATATTACTGGTCCGGGTGTGAATGGTGTTGGTCCTGCGGGGATTATGATATCTCTTGGTGCTAGTTGTCCTGCTTTTGCTGCTGCGGGTGTTTTGCTTTTCTTGATTATTTTGTATAGTGAGAATGGGTTTTCTTTTGTGAACATGAGTGCAGGCATTCCTTTTACTTGTTCGAGTAGTTTTTCTCCGCCTGTGAGTTTCAAATCTTTCAATCCTAGCTGTATTAGTGTTTTTCTTGTCATTACTAGTTCTACTTTGCCTCTTAGCTGTTTTTTCATCTGCAAGAGGCTGCTTGCCGGCATGTTTTCCATGTTTAGCAGTCCGATTATTGGGAATTGTTTGCCGTATTGTTGTATTTTTTTTACAACTTCTTTCTTTTCTGGTGCTGCTTTGGAGGTTTTGCTCATTTCTTTGCCTCCTCTACAACTTTTACTGGTTTGCTCATTGTGTACTTTAGAAGGATTGATTTGATGTTGAATGCTTCTTGTGGTAGTTTATGCACTACGCTTGTGTAGACTGCCATGATGTTTTCTGCGACTTGTTCGTCTGGCATGTCTTCTTTTCCTACCATTACTTTGACGCTTGGTTGGATTTTTGCTGAGACTTTGATTGTTTTTCTTAATCCTTCAGTTAGTGCTTTCAGGTTTGCGTTTGGCGGTACTACACAGCCTGCTTTCGGGTTTGGCATTTTGCCTCTTGGTCCGAAGATTCTACCGAACGTTTTTGCGATGTCTGGCATTATGTTTGCTTGTGCGATGAAATAATCATATTCTCTTGCCAGTTTTCTCATTTTTCTTTTGTCGGTGTATTGTGAGAAGTTATCATGAAGTATTACTAGATCGCAGTTTGCTTTTGCTTGTTCTGCTAGTTCTGGTCCTACTAGCGCGCCTATTTTTGTTGGTTTTCCTTTGTCAAACGGCAGTTTGACCCACAGTTCTACCTGTTCTTCTGGCTTTTTGAGGTCCAGGTGCCTTAAGTTCATTACGAAGTCGTATTTCTGTTTGAACTTTGGTTTAGGAAGAGCTTTCAGTGTTTGTATTGCTTTTATGAAATTGTTTTTGTCCATGATATTCTTCTCCCTTCCACCGAAGTGGTTAAGTTAATGGGAATACTGTTTGGCGACTATTGGTTGTTTATAAGCTTTTCTCTTATTGCGTCTCTTACTTTAAGCATTGTTTCTTCTGGTATTCCTGTTGTTTGTTCTTTTACCGGTTTTCCCCATTCTTTGTCCACAAATTCTCTGCCTGCAAACATTCTTGGTGATTCGTATCTTGGTATGACATGTACGTGTAAGTGGTGTGCTACGTTTTGGAATGCTGCGTAGTTGAATCTTCCTGGATTGAATAGTTCTTTAAGTGTTTTTTTTACTGTTTTTCCTATATCAAAGAATTCTTCTTGTTCTTCTTTGGTCATGTCCATTATGTCGATGTCGCCTTCTCTTTTTGCCCAGATATACATGCTTCCTAGGTAGCCTGAGTAATATCTTTCGCCGTGTAAGTATATTATCCAGTGTTTGTATTCTTTTATTTTGAATTTTTCGTATTCTTCTCTCATTTTCCAAACCTTCGCTCTCTTGACTTGTACTCTTCTATGCACTTGACCAGGTCTTCTTTCTCAATCTCCGGCCAGAACTTGTCTAAAAACATCAGTTCGCTGTATGTGCTTTGCCATGGCAGGAAGTTGCTTGTTCTTTGTTCTCCGCCTGTTCTTATTATCAGATCCGGATCAGAGTTTAGCCATAAGTACTTGCCGAATTGTTCTTCGTTTATGTCTTTCTTGCCTTCTGCCAGTATCTTCTTGACTGCATCGATGATTTCTTCTCTTCCGCCGTATGCCATTGCGAAGTTAATTCTTCTTGGCTTGTTTTCTTTTGTTGCTTCCATTGCTTTGTTTTGTAGTTCCTGTAAGTCTTTTGGGAACATCCATTGTCTTCCTATGAACATTATGCGTATTCCTTTTTCGTGGAGTTCTTTCAGTTTTTCTGGTTCTAATAGCATTTTTATCTCGTTTCTGAATATGTTCATCAAATAGTCAAACTCGTCTTTTGGTCTGTTGAAGTTCTGTATAGAGAACAAGTACGCTGTTACTTCTTCTATTCCGAGGTCAAAGCACCATTCTGTGAATTTTCTGAATTTTTCTGCTCCCCATTCGTGTCCTTTCCATGGTTTGAGCATTAGTCTTTTGGCAAATCTTCTGTTTCCGTCAACTATTACTCCTATGTGTTTGAGCGTGTTCACTGTTTCACCAACTTTGTTGGTGAACACCCGAAAAAGCCTTGCTTTTTCATGGTTTCACCTGTTCGAACAAGTGTACGAATTGTTCGTTGCTTAACTTCAAGCCAGCTCCCAGTGCAAGTGTTGCCAGTTTTTTGGCGTTTTCGTCTGGTCTTTCTTCTGGTTGAAAAGTGAGTAGTTGTTGTAGTGTGTGGTCGCACAGGTATCCTTCATTCATTTCTAGTACGATTTTTTTGCTGTTTTGTCGTACTGTTTTTTCTTGTAAATTTACGATTATGTTTTCTTGTTTTAGTACGTTTCCTTCTCTTGCGAATCCGTGGTTTGTTAGTTCTTGTGCTGTTGCTTCTAGTATTGCTTCCTGCATTCCTTTTGGTAGGTCGAGTAGTCCTTCAGAGAATCTTGTTAGTGTGTAGTTCTTTCCGAGGTACTTTGTTACTTTTTGTCTGCTTCCCCAGGGTGTCCATTCGTTTTCGACCAGGTAAGCGTACGGTTTCCCCTTTATTTTCTTGACTCGCACAAACATATCATAGGCACTATGCCTGTTATTTTTATATCTTATGTTTTCGAGAAACGAGTCTGACTAAACGGACATTCGGAGGACCTCGTGAGGAGTGTCTTATCTCGGCTTTGATGCAAAAATTATTCAAAATTAGAAAAAATTATTTCAATTCCTTTGCTTCGCTCTTTGCTTTTTCAAGTTCTTTTTGTACTCTTTTTGCAGCTGCTACGACTGTTTTTTTTGGGTCTGCTCCGTCTGTTTCAATTACAAATTTTGGTTTTTCTATGAGTGGGTGGTCGATTGCGTAAGTTGCTACTTTGATGTGTTCATCATTCCATAGTTCTTTTCGCAATGCATTGCTTAGTGTGTGTCCTTCTCCTGTTATTTCAAAGACTAGTCTGTTTTTCTTTTCTTCAATGATGTTTACTTCCATATTTCTTGCCACCTCTATGGTTGTTTATAAACCTTTTGGCTTAAACCAGTTATCTGTGCTACTGCAACGATTCCTGCTGTTTCTGTTCTGAGTATTGTTGGTCCCAGGCTGACTTTTGTGCATCCTGCTTCTTTTGCCGCATCCATTTCTGCTGGTGTGAAGTCTCCTTCTGGTCCGATGATGAGGATGATGCTTGGGCATTCGCAGTGTTCTTTTGTTAATGGTATTCCTGTTTTGTGGCAGAGGAATGCGTGGTTGTAATCTTTTATTGTGGATAGTAAATCTGCGAATTTTACCGGCTCAGATATCGTAGGCACTATGCTTCTTTCGCTTTGACTGCATGCTTCTATTGCTATTTTTCTCCAGCGTTCTACTTTTGCCTCTCTTGGCTCTACTACGCTCCTGCTGCAGATGATGGGCACTATGTTGGTGACTCCTATTTCGCTCACTTTTTCTACAAGAACATCCATTCTTGCTCCTTTTGGCACTGCTGTTGCGATTGTTATCTTGACATTTGGTTCTTCTTGTGGTGTGATTTCTTTTTCCAGTTTTAGTAGTTCACTCACTTTTCCAGAATAGGTTGCCTCATATTCGTGTCCTTTGCCGTTAAATATGCCTATTATTTCACCTTCTTTCACTCTCAAAACCTTCAGGTGCCTAACTTGTTCTTTAGAAATGGCTACTTCCTTGCCTTTTTCAGCTTCCGGAATATACAATCGAACTCTCACTTTTTACTCACAAACTCGTTATTTTCTTCTTAATTACAGTGCCTAACGGTTGTATTTTTTAATTCTTTCGCACCCAACCCAAACCATCAATTTCTGGTGCCCAACAATTATCTTTTTTTTAACCCTTTTTTTTTCTTTCCAGCCCTGGGTCAAAAATCGTTTTTCAGACCCGGACACGAAAAACTTTTTTTTATCAACTTTTTCTCATCCACTGTTTTCCCAAATTATTTCCCAATTTTTCTTTCTGATCTTTCAGGTAGCCACAACTACTATTTTAATGTTACGTTCCCAAATAAGTCCCGTCCCAGTACCGTCCCAGTCCTAAGACGGTCCTGAGACTGTCCCAGTCCCACATATAATATAGTCGATTTCCCAGTCCTAAGATGGTCCCAGAACAGTCCCAATCTATTCCTGAGACTGTATTGGGACTGTCCTGAGACGTTCCCGAAATAGTCCCAGTCTCGCGTTTTTATCGTCGATAAATGAGTCTTGGGACTATCCCAAAACATTCCCAGTCCCAGACCCATTTCTGGGACCGTCCCAAGATTCTGGAATGATAAAATTTTTAAATAAACCCTCATTATCATCGTTCATGTTTGATTTGTTTGGGACAAAGAGGTTGGCTGAGATGGACAAATCTGTCTCAGAATCTTTCGCTAAGGTGAAGCAGGATACAGATTCTCTTTACCAGTGGATTAGTTATTTGTATCAGCAAAACCAGCAATTGACTGACCAGAACCAGGCTCTTAAGCGTCTCGCCGAGGAACAGAAATTTGCCTTGAACGAGCTGAAAGTTACTGTTCAGCATATGCCTAAGACGCCTCATGAAATCAAGTCGTTGGTCGATCAGTTCTACAGTTTTGAGCCGATTATGCAGCGTATCAAGCATATCGAGCAGAAAATTGAGCTGTTAGAGCTGAAGAGGGAGAGAGCTCCTCTCGCTGTACGCCCTTTGGAGTACCAACAGCCTAGCGTGAGCCCTTCCCAGTCCAGCACTGCTTTGAAAGAGAAACTGATGCGCAAGCTTGCCCGTAATAGCAAGGACTACATCAAGAATCTCGTCCTTGGCTTGATGCACAAGTATGGCAAAATGGGTGCTTTGCAGCTTCGCGAGATTGTTGTTGAGGAACAGGGTCTTTGTTCAAAATCTAGTTTTTACCGTATCCTGGAAGAGATGGAGAATGAACAGTCCCTGCATATTGTTTCCGACGGAAAACATACTGTTTACGTTCCCAGTTCTCAGCATGCTGAGCATTAAATTTTGGATTTTTTTTCCCTACCAAAAAGCATTTAAACAACTTCCATCTTCAAAAACCTACTTCGACTAAATGGGGTGGTTGAAATTCGCGACAAGCAAGAACTATTGCTGTCGAGTGATGCAGTTGTGTTTCGTCAGGAATGTACCGCTGTACTTGAATGTATGCGGGATGAGTTGGATGACCATCGTTTGGCCATCAATGAGAACACAGATGAACTCTCAGCTACAAATGCGTTTTTGAACGAGCTGAACAAAAAGCTTGATAAGATGTCAGAACGTCTTGATGAGCTTACCCTTCTTGTGAAGGGTTCTAAAGAGGAGAAAAAGCTTGAAATTCAGCCTTTGACGTGTAAAGAAAAGCAGGTTTTCCTTGCTCTTTACGTCTTGACTGAGAGTCAGCCGTATGCTTCTTACGACCAGCTTGCGAGAAGGCTTATGGAAGAGAAGAGTTCAGTCATGAACGCAGTGACGAGTATGATCCAAAAGGGCGTTCCCGTGCTGAAGAAGTATGATGGAAATTCTGTTTTCTTGAAACTGGATGCTCAATTCAGGCAGTTGCAGGCTAAGCAGAATGTTGTCAAGCTTGATTCTCTTCTGTCGTGGGTGTAGACCTTAATTTTTCTTTTTTTATTTCGTTTTGCAATTGTTCGATTATTCTGAAGCTGGCTTCAAGGTGGCCTTTTAGCGTCGATTCTGCTTTTCTGAATGCTCCTTCGAGGTTGCTGCCGTTCAGCTCGTATCCTATAACGACTTTTCCTCCTGAAACAAAGCTTGTTTTTTTCAGTATTTGCAAGTCAAGCCATCTTCTGAGGTGGTCGTACATTGTCTGTCTTTTTATGCCTGAGTGCAGGGCCATTTCTTCGACGGGCATTACTGCGAGTTCTGGTTTTTTTTCTCTGTTTGCTTCTTTTTTGCGCTCATAGAGTTGCAGTAACAGCTTGTGTAGCTGTGCATTTCCGTCTTTTTTCCTCGGTGAAAGCCCGAATCTTGCTACAAGAACTTTTGAAAGTTCCTCTACTTCCTGGTTTATTGGTTCCGCGTTTCCGAGGAGAAATTCCATCTTTTGCACCTCTTTATTTTTTTATTTTTTTCAATGTTTAAATATTTTCTCATTTTGCCGACACTTGTTACCAAAACTCCGACAGCTAAAACTTTTCGTTTTTGCTTAAAACTTTTAATCAAATCTTTTTTTGATGTTTTTTTTAATCTAAAAAACTGTCGTTTTCGCGTTTAAATGCCCGTAGCAAAGACTTTTTTGAAAAAATGATTCTTACTATTCCCAAAAGGTTTACTTTTTACCTTGCGCCACGCAAATTAGTAAAAAATCCCGACACTTTTCATCAACCCATTCCAAAACCTTAAACCACTCAACCGATATTTTCTCCGATTTTCCCGTCACTGCCGGTATTTTTCCCTCTATTTTCCGATTATCCCGACAAATGGGGTCAAGGTGTTCTTTGCCTGGACCCCTGATTCCAGGCCTAAACTTGGCAAAAGATGCAAATTTCATCGTTTTCTGGCATTATCCCTGACAACTTTGCAGAACGTTTTTTCTTGCCAGAAATCTGCGTTTTTAAGGGTTGTATTTTTTTCTTTTTTTCGCGTTTTTTCAAACTTGTTAACCATTATTTTATCGACGATTTTCCTTATTGAATATTTTTTTCTGCGTTTATTCTGCTTATTTTTTTTCAATACTTATTTGTTTCTGAATGTTGGTAACAAAAGTTTTAATATGGAATATTCTACAAAATAAATATTATAAAATATCTTTTCTAAACAATTATTCTCTAAAATGAACTTTTAAAAATAATCTTTCTGATATATATTTTGATTTGCTATGAAACTCTCACTTTTCATGAATCTTTGTTCGTTAAAAGTGAGTGTTGGTCAAAAACAGATAAAAAAAGAATGAATGAAAATTCTCGTGCCTAATTTTTCATTTCTTTTCAGTATTTTATGATGCCTAATTATTTGGTGTTTTCTGTTAACTTACAAAGTGAGGTCTAGGGTTAAAAACCCAGTAAACACCAAAAAGTGAGCTAGGCACTATCTGGATGGCTTGTTTTTAGCCGGCCAAAACGTTGGAAAGTGAGGTTTATGAGTGTGCTCAAGAACTGCCAGTTCAAGCAAGAGTTAGCGAGAAAGACTGGGTGTTCTTGACAAGTGAGGATTCTGTTAAAATCCGGTATTCTTTTATCTCTTCAGTAGTTATAAACTATTTTAAATGAGGGTGACAGTGCAAAATCATGGAAGAAAAAACTATTGAACTTGAGGAAAATGAAGAGCACCACATTTCACCTGGTGTTTTAGCTCTTATTGCGGTGATATCTATCGGCGGTCTTTTGTTTATTGGTTGGCAGGCAAGTACTATTACTGGCAATGTTTTGTCTGGCCCGTATTACGCTTGTTGTACTGTTCAGCCTTGGGGCAGTTCTGCTTCAGGTTATCGTCAGGGAGTTACTCAGACAAACACTGAATTGTGCGACCAGATTGAGTTGCCGAACAGGTGTTGTGTTCGTGCGGGAAGGGAGCGTTATAATAGTCCTGTTAATCTGGTGAGTTCTTCATTTGGAACTTGCTCTCCGGCTAAATCTTATCCTGCTTATTATCAGGCAGGTCAGATTGCAAACTACAGAGCTTGCTGTACTGTTCAATCTTATCAGCGCTCGCCTGTTGGTTATACTCAGGGAACTGCTGAAACAACTACTGAGAACTGTGAGCTTTCAGAGTCTCTTTTTGAGTGTTGTGCGCGTGCAGGTACTGATCGTTTGAATCTTCCTGTGCGTGTTTTGGGACTTAAGGAAGGGGATTGTAATGCTCCTGAAGTGAGTTATCCTCTTGGTCAGGTTGACATGCGTGGTTATTCTGCCTGTTGTTCTTTTGAGACGTGGAGGAATTCTCCAATAGGTTACACTCAGGGTGAAACGATGACTAGGACTGGATATTGTGATGATCTTGAGTCTGTTTCTCAGTGCTGTATTCGCACTGGCACTTTAAGCACCAATTACCCGATTAAGTTGATTGGTTCGAAGATGGGTGGTTGTCAGCAGACTACTCCAGAGTCGAGTTATCCTATCTGGATTAGATAATTTTTTTTTTATTAATTGAATTTTTTAGAATTATCCTACGTATGTGATGTCTTTCTTTTCTTTTAGTTCTTTTGCTTTCTGTGATTGTTCCAGCATTCCTCTGAGTTTTTGTTCGAATTCCGCTGCTTGTTTTAGCAGTGGCTTGTAGTCTACTTTTAATCCCAGGTATTTATCAAGGAGTTCAACTATTTTGGCGGCTGCTTTGGAATCTGGCAGGGTGCTGTGTGTTTCTGCGAATAATGAGCATACGTCAAGCCCTTTTTGTGATGCTTTCATTAGAAGTGCGCTTGTTACTCCCACGATTATGCCTTCTCCGAGGCATTCTATCCCTATTTTTTCGAATCTTTGTTTGTGTGCAGGGTTTGATGTGTAGTAGAAGCCTCTGCTTTCTCCTTCTTCTTGGCTTCCCACTCCTTCGAGTGTGATTATTTCTTCTGCGCCCACTTGTTTTGCAACTTCTAGTACCAGGTCTGCTGCTTTCCATTCCATTTGTGTTGCTGGTGTTATGCTGTGTACTATGACTAAATCGTATTTTTTGTTGTAGTATATGCCTATCGGGTCGATTAGCTTGTTTGCGTGTATTGCTACTGTTGGCTGTCCTTGCTCAAACCAGAAAGTTCCTATTTGTTCGCATTTTAGGTGGTCTATTAGGAATCCTGTTGCTATTGTGCTTACCAATCCGAATCCTGGGAATCCTTCAAGAACTGTTGATGCTTTTACTTTTCGGTATAATTCAAGATGCGGTTCCTCTTTTTGCGGCATAGCTGTTATTTTGTTGTGCTGGTTTAAATAGGTTTGCAAAAATTATTTATAGTTCTGGTTGTTTATTGCATGAAAAAGGTGATATGATGAAGATTAATCCTTTCGCATGGGTTGTTATCCTTGTATTTGCAGCTGTTATTGGTGTTGGCTTGCTTGGTGGTAATCTTACCGGTCAGGCTACTGGCAGTGCTATTCCTTTTACAAGTGGTACTGTTTTGAGTGTTATAGCTGCAATTCTTGCTATTGGAGTGCTTATTGTTGCTGGTTTGAAACAAAATAAATAATAAAGAATAAAAAAATTTATTGGTAAGCTTTTTCCCAGTCAGCAGCTAGTGCGTCTACATCCTGCCCTGTCATTACAAGAGCTTTTGTTACCTCTTGTTCTTTGCTGTACTTTTTCAGTGCTGCATAGACGTCCATGTCATCTGGTTTGTATTTGCTTATTAATTCCTTAATTCTTGCCACTTGGTCTTCTGGCATTGTTACTCTGATTTCAATGCTTTCTGGATCTTGTGGTGTGTATTGTGCTCTGACTGTCAGGTCATCGTATTTATTTCCGTCTGCCTTTAATTGTTCAACTGTCAGAGTGTGTTCGCCTATTCTTGCTTCAAGCTCGTTTTCAGTTATTATGTTGTCTGTTCCAGCAATGCTCCGGTATATCGTCATTCTGTCTTCAGGCGTGAACTGTTTTTTGTCGTCTGTTCTCTTGCTCAAAGCTATCATTGCGCTTACATAACCGTTTGCCAAAGCTTTTACCTGCTCATTTTCGTAGCTTACTGCAATTTTGTGCAAGTATTCTGTTGGTTTTGGCGGTTCTGTGGGTGTTGGCTGTGTTTTTTCCTGTTTTGGTGATTTCTTTACAGCGTTGATTAGCTCTATCAGAACTGGTATGTTAGTGTCTGTTATGTCTATCTCTTCTTTGTGTGATATGTTTTGTTCAGATGGCAGGTATTCTGGATTGATTCCTGCTTTTTTGCAGAACTCTGCTATTTCTTCTGCAGTTACTAATCCGTCTTTTCCGATATTTGCTGCGAATACCAGTGTTTCTAATATTGTTGGTTCGTCTTTTTTCGTTGCTAATTTTACCAGTCCGTTGAATATGTTTCTTGTTGATGGCTTGTCAAACTTGTATGCGAATGGAATCTGCATCACTAGTTTTTGCGGTTCCTGTTCAGGTTGTACAGCCTGATGTATTGCGGCCGGTTTGTCTGCTATTGGTGGTTCTGGCCATCTTTCTGTTGATGCGCATCCTAATAGTGACAGTCCTGCTATTCCTTCAATTATGTAGTTTTTCCAGTTCATTTTTATTCCCCCACAATCTGCTTGTATCCTGTTTTGTCTTGTTTTTTCTTCAGGCTTTCTTTTGTTATCTTGTTATTCTCGGATAATGCCTGTGAGAATCTTGCGATTTCTATTGGCTTGTATCCTCTTCTAGATTCAAACGTTTTATTTTCTCGGTCGTACAGTTCTGATGTGTTTAAAAGGTTCAGATAATCTTCCAACACATTTTTTTCAATGTCCGCCCTGAAATCTTCTCCGTTTGATAATATTTTTCTGACGACTATTTGATATTTTTCAGTTTCTTTTTCTGATGGAACATCATTTTGTTCATATGCTTTGCCATCTACGATTGCGTCTATGTGGTAGACTTTATCGCATGGATAATCGCGTACGTAGGGTTTTTTGTCTGGTTCGCTTTTTACTGAGTTTGCAGTTTCAGCTGCTTGTGTTTTTATTGAAGGGGCTAGCAGGGAGGCTGTCAAAAAAGCACCTGCTATTGCTGTTGTCAATCCGAGAGATAGTGTTGCAACATAAAACACTCTTGCTGCGTTGTATATTCCTCTGGCACCATTTATGATTCTGCGTCTGCCTGTTTCAAAATTATTGCAGCTGTATAGGACTCCTTGCAAATCAGGCTCTTGTCCATTGCGGATGTCATCAACGATATTGTTGAGGCCTGTTCTGATTGTGTGATGAATGCCGTCGCTATCGTGAATTCCGGCATTTACTTCGGCCACTTCTTGCCTGAATGGTCGTCCTGTTACAGCTTTAAAATTCATTTTAAAAAATTAAAAAGTGTCTATTGGACCGTAGTTTGGTTCTTGGTAGTTTGTCAGGCGTGTTTTTGCGTCTGTCAATTGTACGTTAAGACTGCGCCATTTCTTTGCTTCGGTCTCTGCAGCTACATACAATGCATTGTATTCCTTTACCAGGGCTACAAACTTGTGTGTTGCTTCTTGTACCGTTGCATCGTGTTGTGTTGTTTCTGCCAAAATTAAATCTGCAAGATTTGCAGCACCATTCTGGGCAGCATCCACTACTCGTGCAAATGCGTCTCTGGCTGCTTTTGGCAATTTCTTGTAAGCTACTCTAAACTCGTCTGCCTTTATTTCAAGAGCAGGTTGGTTATTTTGCTGTGCCAATGTATGCATTTTTGCTACATACGCGTCCATTACTTGTTCTACTTCGTTTGCCATTTTTTCTCTCCTCCTATTCTAGTTCTTTTCTTGTGTAATCTGCTATTTTTGTGTTTGCAGATTCTAATTGGATTAGTAAATCTCTGATTATGTTTTCATAAGTTTGTCTTGCTGTTTTTGTATTCTTGATTCGTGGCTGTTCGCCTCTGTGCAGCGTCCATAAATAAAGTGCGCTCAATCCCTCTTCGCTTTTCAGGCATTTTATTAGCTCGTCAATGCACCATTGTCTTTCTTCTTTTCTTGCTGGGTTTTTGATGCGTTTCATTGCTTTGTCAAATGTGCCCAGTCGTTCTATTGCGCTGGCGTATCCAAAAATGCTTTCTGCATTGGATCTCGCATCTCCGAATGAATTTTGGTCGAGTGCACGTGCAAGCTTTATTTTATCTTCAAATGCCACCACCCTCATTGTTGGGCTTTGGTATATTCCCTGGCGGAATGTTAGTTTGTATGTTCTGCCATTGTGCTCTATTTGGCTGTCTGCAAATACGTGTTTCATTATTTCGCTGGCGCTTATGATGTCTGAGAGTGTGACTGGCACAATTTCAGTGCCTATTTGTACTCCTCGTGCAAGTGTGTTTTGGTATTGTTCTGTGTTTCTAAAGCTATTTAGATATTGAGGATGCAACCTATCTTGAAATTCTAAGGGTAGTATTAATGGTTGTTTCATTTCCGTTTGCACGTCTCCGTGGGTCATTTTAAAGGTTTTACCAATTTCTTATATTTAAACCTTTCTATATTTTACTACTTAAAAGTAGTTATCTGCGCGGAAACATGCGTTCCCAGGTTTCCTTGTTTGCAAGAGATGTGCTTGGTCTTCCCTGGGGTCCTTCTTTCGGACCATATTCTTTTGGGTTGTCGTAGCCGGTTTCAGCGGTTTTTTCCTGTTCAATCGGCGGGAATTCCAACGGGATTAGATTTCTGATTTTTTCTAATGCGTCTTCTCTTGTAGCGCTCGTTTTCTTTATTTCAATTATTGAACTGTAGAAATTTCTTCCTTCTATCTCTGTTATTTCTCCGACAGTGTCGGGAAATCCTACTGTGTCTTCAATTGAGTATATGATTTGATTTTTGTGTTCTTTAGATAGCTCTTTCATTCCTCTTTTATTCAGTTCACTTCTATATGCTGAGGTCGCTTCTGAGAATATTTGGTTTATTATCAATGCTGTTTTATTTTTATACTGTACTTTTGCAGGGAATGCAGTTCCTTCAACCAGTTCATATTCTTTTTGTTCTTCTGCTTTGACTTTTGCTTCAATGTTTTGAACATTCAATTTTGGTTTTCTGTAGTTTTCTAGAAAGCCATTTTCGCCAAATAGGTATGATGCTCCCACTACTGCTACTGCTGCTGCTCCTAATGCTATTGTTATTTGTGTGGTTCTTGGTAATCCTCTTAACCAGTTTATCATGTTTTTTGTTACCTCTTATCTGCTGATGCCATTTCTCATATATAAATCTTTCTATTTTTACCACTTACGAGTGGCTACTATGTGTTTGTCTGTCTGGCGCGAAATATTTATATAGTGTTCAAAGAAAGGGTTTTACAGGAAAAGAGTTGAAGAAATGCCTCAAAGTTTACCACTAGATCCTTTACAATGGTATTTGAAATATCCTGCTTTTTTTGATTTCTTAATATTCTGGATTTTGTTTGGTTTGCTGATTAGGACTGCTCTTATAAATGCCAAAAAGCTCAAGAAGCACGGGAATGGATGGCCTTCTTATTCAGAAACAGGCAAAAAGTCTACTGAGCAGAAGCTTGAGAGTGGTATTGCTGTTATTGTTGGTCTTGCGCTTGCGCTTTCAGTCATGGCGTATGGTAAGCTTTCGTTGAGGAGCTTGTTTTCTTCCGGTCTTCTTCCTGCCTTTCTTGGCCTTTTTGCCGGTTTCATAGCTTACAGCGGGTTTAGCAGTCATTTCAAGACTGAAAAAGAGGGTGAGATTTCTGTTACTGCGATTCTTTCTTCCTTTTTTGTCGGCGTCATTGTTTTCTCTCTTTTGAATTATAAGCCTGGAGGAGATGCCATTTCAAGCCTTATTTTCATGTTTGTTATTATTTTACTGGTTTATTTGTTGGTTACAAAGGGTAATCTTGGAAAACATGATGCTGCTCGGGATTCTGATACGACACTCCGAGATTTGGACACATCTACAACAACATCGAATAAGTTTACTGAAGATGCAGAAAAAGCAAGAAAGGCTGCTGAGAAGGCAAGTAAAGAACGCCCTACCATTAAGCAAAGGTTTAGTGATGGATTGAATTCTGTTCGACGGTTTAAAAATTTGTTTAGTAACTCTTTGAATAAGAGGCGTTTACTTGAAGCTGCGTTTGCTGCTGCCCTGCTTCTGTTGCCGACGCATTCGCCTGGTCAAATAAAATCGGAGCTGTCAAAAAAATATCCTGCTGGTGTGGTTGAGAGCGTCATGAGGTCGCTTCCGAAAAAACAATTTACTGAATCTGCCCTTCCTGGCACTGCTGAAAAACCTGTTGAAACTGTTGAAGAAATTCCTGTTCCGCCTGAGGATGTCGGCCAGATTGTCGAGAACATAGAAGAAGTCAAGGTTAATTGTAATGCCCAGGTTCAGATTACCCAATTAAGAATCAATGAGTTTGATGAACTTATGAAATCAATTGATATTCTTCCTGCTGATTATGCCAAGCTGAAAAGTGAGATGTTGAAACTGGAATCTGATGTGAACACTCTGCTCAATGATGCTGATGGTATTTTGAAGGATGCGCAAAATACAGCTAATTCTCAATTGATTAATGATGCTGAACTTGCTCGTGAATCAGTATTTGGAATTAAGGAGACTGTTGTCGCGGAAAATGCTAAGTTCAAGGCTGATGCAGAGGCAAAAACTCCCATCTTGCGTTCTGATGAGGCTGCTTTGAATAGGATTTCTCAGCAGCTTAAGCAGAGATTGTCTGAGCTTAGGGAAATCAACAAAGAGTTAGTTTCTTCTTCAGCTGATCTTAAAGGAAAAGCGAGCTGGGCTGAAATTAATCTGTTTTACAACGTTGTTAACAGGTATGAATCCTTGATTGCTGTAATAATGCAATTATTTGAAAACGAGGCAGGTACTCCTGAGACTCTTGCTGAAATTTTGAGATCGATTGAACAGCGTATTGAAGAATACAGAAAATTTTTGTCTCTATCTGTGGAGAGTATTGGCAAGTATCGTGTCGCCATTACTGAAGTGCAGACAAAATTGACAGAAATGACAAAGGCTAAAGAGACTGAGAAGAAGGCAGAAGTTGAAGAGTTTGCGGATATTAATGGAATTATTAGTAAGGCAAAGGAAGTGTTTGATGTAATTCGTGCAGTTCAAAGAGCAAACTTGGATGATGCAACGGTTTTTGAGGGATTTAGGGATGTCCTGATTAACTTTTCACAGAAAACAACAGCCTTGGCGACGCTGATGACGACTGAGTTAGGGAAGATTAAAAAAATTCCTGCAGCTTCTGGTTCTCCGGAAGAAAAATTGATAGATTTGATAACCATTAAAAAAGGCACAAAAATGTCGAGTTTGATATCTTATGCTGGACAACTTGCTAACTCGTATGATGCTGCGAAAACAAATAATAACAATTCAAAGCTTAAAGCTTCAATTGCCAATCTTAATGATTTCCCTGCTTTGCTTGATGTCTTTATTCAGCAGCTTAATGTCATTCAGCAAGATATTAGTAAGAAGATTGCATAACTTTTTTAACCCTTTCTATTATCCTGCCTTTTATGCCTAAGAAAAAGTCTGTTTTGGAGTACATTTTTGCCGGTATCGGCAAGGGTGTTGTTTGGATTATTGTCAGTATCTTCAAAGCTCTCTGGTACTTGATTGTTGGCTTGTTTAAAGGGGCAAGGTTTGCTACTAAAAAGGCTGTTGCGGCTCATAAGGAAGCTCAGGTTCGTGCTGAACAGCCTAAGGTTCCTGCTAAGTATTCTGCTCTTGAGGTTTCTTCTGCTGTTAAGGGTAGTGTTGAGAGTTTTGAGCGTCGTTTGTTGAATGAGAGCTTGATTTTGGCTGTTGCTGGCAGGCGTGGTTCTGGTAAGAGTGTTCTTGGCTTCAGGTTGATGGAGAACATTCATGCAAAAAATAGCAGGCCTTGTTTTGTTCTTGGGGTGAAACAGTCTGTTTTGCCTTCCTGGATTTATACTATTGATGAAATTTCAAAGGTTTCTAATGGTGGTGTTGTTCTTGTTGACGAAGGTGCTATCTCGTTTGGCAGCCGTGAAAGTATGTCTAAGAAGAATCGTTCTTTAGGAGAACTTCTTGCAATTGCCAGGCACAAGGACCTAACATTAATCTTTGTTACCCAGAATACTGGCATGATTGACAAGAACGTGCTTAATTTGTGCGACGTTATCTTGTTGAAAGAGGGTTCTTTGTTGCAGGAGAAGATGGAGCGCAGTGTTATGAAGGATTTGTACGTGACTGCTAATTCTGCTATTTCGCAGATTCCTGCTTCTGAAAGAAAGCCGTACTGTTACATTTTTGACGCAGAGTTCGAGGGTCTTGTTTCAGCTTCTCTTCCAAGCTTTTGGAGTATGAAAGTGAGCAAGAATCAGGCATGAGCGGGCTTCTTGAGCGTGTGGAATCAATTATTGCCAAAAACCCTGATTTAGATCCTGCGTTACTAAAACTGACTGAACGCCTAATTCTGGATAGAAAGATTATCGAATGCGTGCGTGAAATGTTTTCTCAGGATAATGCTGCCATTTATATCATGAGTGGGACAAATGACAACAAATGCAGAATGTATTTTGCTGCTGCTGAATTAGCGCGGAGCATGCCTGATGTGCCTGTGTTTATTGACGACCTTCCCATTATGGGTGACTGGTATGACGGATACGAAGCTGAACGCAAAGAACTTGCAGGTATGTTCCCTAACCCGATTTCTTCAATTCAGCTTCCTCTTGGTCAGTATAATACTTACACTGAGGCGATAGCTATTATCAGGGAGGCAGTTATAGCTGAAAAAAGAAGCAATCTTGTGGTTGTTGCTCCTCCTATGCATCAGATAAGGGCACTCACTACTGTTGTTAGCGTTCTTCAAAACATTCATCCGGCTCTGGAACCAGTCACAAACATCTTCAATCTTCCTTGTGAGGATTACTCAGATAATGAGTGGGAGATGGTTGTTCGTCATTCTCAGGGTGTTGGCGGCAAAACGCGAATGCAATGGCTTGAGACCGAATTGTCCAAAGTGGCAGGAAAGGACAAGTACGCGAATACTAATGCGCCTTCCAGAATTCTTGAGTATATGGATGTGCGCAACTCGCGGATTGGAGCAGTCTAGATTAAGTTTGGTATGCCAGGAAGGTCTTTCTTATGTTTGAGAAGAGTGCTTCAACTTTCATATTGTATGTGGTGAACAGTTCGAAATATTCAGTCATTTTTTCAAGGAGTTTTTCCGAGTTTACTGAATATCCTGTGAGCATTTGTTCGATTGATGCTCCTGCTGATTGAAGTTTTGTTTTTGCTTCTTGTATTTTTGCAAAAATCATTCCTTGGTTTTGTGATATTGTGTTGAACATTTCATCAATAGGTCTGATCAATGCTATGAATGATTCTATTGTGGTTATTTGTATTTTCAGCATTTCAGAGATTTCTCTTCTTTTGTAAAGCATCGTGCGGATGTAGAAGTGCGTTTTGATGTCGGCTTCTGTTTCAAAATACGCGCTGAGTTCTTTAAGCCAGTTCAGGTTTCTTCGCAGTATTTCTGCTAATTCTTTTGTTTTTCTTAATGGAGTTACAATGGTATTTTGAACAGCTTTTTGTTGTTGTGCATAGAAAGTGTTGAAAGTTTGTTCATCCTGCGGCCATTCTTGGAATAGATTGTTTAGTGTGTTTTTTATTGCGATTGCGAGTGTCTCGATTCTGGAAAGGTCTGTTTTGCAGGATTCGATTAATTGTATGCGCATTTTTTTTGATTTTTCGTTGTTTTCCACGATTTTCTTTGATATGTTGTCAAGGCTTCCCATGGTGATTCCTGCTTCCTGTTTTGTGCCAAATAATTTGAATAAGCTGTTGTTTGTTTTTTCCAGACAGGTGTCGATTGGAGAATTTTCTATTTCTTTGAAGAAGAAATTTGTGAATGCGCCTCCTTTTTCTTCTGTTGTGGCGCTTGCAAGTTTTCTTGCAACCACTTGTATGTCTCTATGGATTGCTGCATCGATTTCCTGTGATTGTTGTTCATATTTTGAGGAATAAATGCCTACTAGCGGGCTGACATCCCTTACAAAAGCTTCAGCATGGCACATGTCTGCGATAAGGCACGTTTTTGGAGGTGCAGTTTCGTTTAATTCAGGTCCATAAATGGTATTATCAAAGTCAGAGGCAGTTATGTCTCGTTTTGGAAGGGTTTTTAAAATTGCGTCTTTTGGCAAAAACGCGCCTGCTCCTTCTGCTGATTGTAGGCCGTGGCCTGCTAAAAATAGGAATAGGGAGGCATCTCTGGGTACGTTTCGTATGAGCTCTAGTATTTGTTTTTTTGTGAGGTTTAATCCTGTTTGGATTAAACCTGGCTGGTATCCTATGTTTAGCAACGCTTTTTCCACCATGTTTATGTCTGATTTGACGTTAAGGTTTGGTACTAATATTCGTATTTTTTCACCTAAAACAGGCATGATGTCTCGTGAAATTCCAGAGCCTGATTCTGCGTAATCTTCAACACCGATTATCAGGGCTATTTTCTTGTCAGAATTTACAAATTCTTTTGTGAATAGTTCACTAACGCCGTTTGGGTTTGCTTGTTTTCCTAGAGAAACAATCTGGATATCTCTGCTGCTGATATGTTTGCCGTCTAGACGAGAACAAACGATTTCAATATCCCTTGCAACCATGTTTTTTTTTAAAACAAAATCTGTATATAAGATTTTCGTTGCTGGCAAAGCTATTTAAAGAGAAACTAGGTTTTTTTTAAATTATGAACTGTCTCGGTATAGAAAGCACAGCTCACACCTTTGGCTGTGGTATTGTATCTTTTGACGGAAAGGTTTTAGCGAACGTCAAGGATACTTTTACGACTGAGAAGGGTGGCATGATTCCGAGCGACCTTTCAAAGCATCACGAGAGTGTAAAAGACGACATTCTCGTAAAAGCTTTGAAGTCTGCCAATCTGTCAATGAAAGACATCAACTTAATTTCTTTCAGTGCTGCTCCTGGCATGGCGCCTTCTATGATGGTTGGGTTAAGGTTTGCTAAAGAGCTTGCAATGAAACACAACCTTCCATTGGTTGGTGTTAACCATAGTATTGCTCATTTGTCAATTGGGGACTTGATCACAGGCGCCAAAGATCCGGTTTACTTGTATGTTTCCGGTCCTAACACCCAAGTTATTGCTTTTGCTGGTGGTCGTTTTCGTGTTTTTGGTGAAACATTGGACTTGGGTCTTGGCAACATGCTGGACAAGTTTGCTAGAGAGATTGGTTTGGGCTTTCCTGGTGGTCCTAAGGTTGAACAGCTTGCTCATGGTAAGTATGTTGAGCTTCCTTATGGTGTGAAGGGTATGGATGTTTCTTTTGCTGGTATGCTTACAAAAGCTTTAAGGTTTTTCAAGCAGGGCGTTTCAAAGGAAGACTTGTGTTTCAGCCTTCAGGAAACTTCTTTTGCCATGCTTGCAGAGGTTGCTGAGCGCGCTATGGCTCATGTTGACAAGAAAGAACTGTTATTAATCGGCGGTGTTGCTGCTAACAAGCGCTTGTGCCAGATGTTGAACATCATGTGCGAGGAAAGGAATGCCAAATTCTTTGCTGTTCCTTTGGAATTTAGCGGTGACCAGGGTGCTATGATTGCCTGGCAGGGTGTTTTGCAGAAAAATGATGTTATAAATCCTGAAAAAGCAGACATTCACCCGTATGAGAGAATCGACGAAGTCGAAGTAACCTGGAAATGATTACTTCTTTCGCTTTTTTGCCTTGACTGTTTTTTTCTTTATTTTCTTTTTCGCTGCTTTCGGAGCGCTTAATACAGGCACTATTGGCTGTATCAGTCCGCATTCCCTGCAGATTATTTGGTCTCTTTCTGTGCTTTTCACAATGTTTGTGCTTGCGCAGTCCGGGCATTCTCTTATGTGTTCCATACTTTTGGCTTTTTTGCAGAAGCTATTTAATACTTGTTTTTCACTTTATGGCGACGATTTGCTTCAATACTGCTTCTTTGCCTTTCCAATCAAGTGCTTCTTTAAGAACCTGGTCTAGCTGTTCTACGGGTATTATTTCTACTTTGTTTAGTTTTGCCTTGTCTACTATGATGTCTTGCATGTTCGATTTTGGCACTATTATCCTTTTGATGCCTGCTTCTATTGCTGCTTCTACTTTTGCTGATACTCCGCCTACTGGAAGGACTTCTCCCCGTACAGAAAGGCTTCCGGTCATTGCAGTGTCTTGTTTGACTGGCACATCTTTCAGTGCGCTTATGATTGCAATGGCTACTGCTATGCTTGCGCTGTCTCCTTCCACTCCTTCATATGTTTGCAGGAATTGTACGAATATATCATACTCTTTGATGTCTGTTCCGAAGTATTTTTTGACTATTGGTGTGACGTTTTTGACTGCTTCTTTTGCTATTATTCCAAGTTTTCCTGTTGCCACTATTTCTTTTTCTTTGCCCCACGGTCCGACTGCTGCTTCTATTGGTAGAATGATGCCTGAGAACGTTCCTCCTCCGCCTATTACTGCCAGTCCGTTTACCCTTCCTACTTGCTTTCCTTCTGTGACTATGATTTCGTATTCTCTTTTTCTTTCTATGAATTTGTCTGCTATTTGTTGTTCTAGTGGTCTTGCTATTTTTTTCGCGTCGTAAAAGTGTTCTTTTGTGACTAGTTTTGCTTTTTTCTCTACTGCTATGTCTCCTGCTGCTCTTATTACTCCTCCAAGCTCTCTTAATCTCAGCGTGAGGTGTCCTTTCCTGTTTGCCAGTCTTCTTGCCTCGTCAATAACTGCAAGAACTGCTTCTTTTGAGAAGTGTGGTATTTTTTTATCTCTGATTACTTCCTGCGCTACAAACCTTGCTATTTTTTCCCGGTTTTCAGTATTGTCTGGTATTGTGTCGTTCATGAATATTTCGTAGCCGTATCCTCTTATTCTGCTTCTGAGTGCAGGGTGCATTTTTTGGACTGTTTCCATGTTTCCTGCTGCTACCAGGATGAAATTGCAGGGTACTGGTTCTGTTCTTACCATTGCTCCTGCGCTTCTTTCGCTTTGTCCTGTGATTGCGTACTTGCCTTCCTGGAGTGCTGTCAATAATTCTTGTTGCGTCATTGGGTCTAGTGTTGCTATTTCGTCTACAAACAACACTCCCATGTGTGCCTTGTGGATTAATCCAGCCACTACTCTTTCATGTGCTGGTGTTCCAAGCCCTCCTGACTGTAATGGGTCGTGGAGCACGTCCCCTAGAAGTGCTCCTGCATGTGCTCCTGTAGCATCCCAGAATGGTGCTTGTTTTTTGCCATAATTGTCAACGATTATTTTTGGTGTTTCAATTTTTGAGCTTAGGAACGGTCTTCTTCCTAGGCTCATGAACATGACGTATGCTGCCAAAAATAGCATGCCTCCTAGGAAGAATGCGGTGAACATTATGTCGCTTTGGTAGCGTGCTCTTACCCACCATGGCATTATCATTGATGCTATCAGTAGAGCTATGAGTATGATGTTTTGTATTTTGAAGAATCCCATATTTTGGACGTTTGCTTTTGCTACCAGTTCTCTTCCTTTTCCTGCGGTCACTGTTCTTATTAATGGCTGGTGTTCGTCGTTCGGGTTGAAGAATGCTAGGATGTCTGCCAGTTTCTCTTTTGGCAACAGCTCTGCTAGTGCCATTCCGAGCATTGATTTTCCAGTGCCTGGCTCGCCTATTAGTAATACGTGTCTTCTTTGGAGTGCTGCTTTTCTGACTATTTTTGAGGCTTCATCCTGGCCTATCACCTGCTCTATTATTTGTTCTGGCACTTTTAGTTCTGCTGTACTTTTGAAGTTCAGTTCAGGCATACTTTTTCTCGACGAGCAAGTGCTTTATAAAGGTTATGTATCATTTTTGTCACCACTCTCAAGTGTCTAAAAAGAGAAAGATTTATAAATGGGAAAGTCTTGGTTTGTATGTATGATAAAACTGCTTCACTTCACTGACCCTCATTCGGAAGATGATTATATTTTTTCCAAATTTGGCTATGTTAGGGATGTTGCCAAAGCTGAAAAAGTTGATGGGGTTCTTTGTGGTGGTGATTTTCTGGATGATTTTGATCTTCCTAATATGCAGGCTGTTTATCATGGGCGTCATAGTGACCTTGTCAAGTTGATTCCTGAAAAGGATTCTTATTGCCTGGATTTGGATTGGAAGGTTGAAAACTCTGGCGGGTATGAAAAACTGCTTATGTCTGGGAATGCCGGCTTGATGAGGCTTGCACAGGGGTATGCTTTTTTTCAATCTGATATTATTTCTGCAAAGCAGAGGAATGCTGACCGCTTAAAAATGAATGAAGTTTATATTGAAATCTCGCTGAATAATGTTCGCAAGAAACTTGAGCCTTCTAATCGTTTGCGCTGTGCCGTGCTTGATAAGATTTTCGGAGAGATGAACTGTCCTGTTTATGCTGTTCCCGGTAACCATGATGTTGATTCCTTTGTTAATTACGATTGGAAAAACCTGAAATTCCTAGACGATATTGCTGATGTTAAAGGTCTCAAGATAGCTGCTGCTCCTAATTGGTATGAACTGGCAGGGGTTCCGTTTGACTTCAAAGGCATGGAACAGGATATTTTTCATGGCGGTAATGTTGGCGAGAAAAGCCATGAGCTTGATGATATCTTAAATTATCTTAGACAACAATACCCTGAACAGGAAGTCAGAGAGTTAATTAATCAACAGATTGCCAGTACCTCAGTATTTCAGCGTTTATATGGTAAGCAGTTTGATGTTTTGCTCACTCATAAAGGTCCTCACAGTTTTGCCACTGAGACAAGAAACGAGGGAATTTTGAATTTTGGTTCAGGTGCTGGTTTGGAAGCGATAATTGAGCAGGCAAAACCTAAGACTATTTTGATGGGTCACGTTCACGTGCCTCTTGTTGCGACTCAGAAGGTCTCGGATGATTATTCATATCAGGGTCTTCGCGGTTCTCCTAATGAGTTCTTTGTTGATTATTTTGATGATAACACAAAGCATTTGGCTAAATTTGAGAGTCACAAATGGTCTGATGCCAAGAAAAAAGCTGCATAAATGCTTTATAACAAGACTATGAATAATCGTCACTGAACAGTAGTCAAAAAGCGAAAGATTTATAAATGAAAACATCTTATTCTGTGCTAGAGGGGAATATGGCGGAATACAGAGCAACAATCGGTGAACCTGGAATTTTGATGAGGGATAAGTATCCTTTGGATTCTAATCGTTTGACTCCCAACAAATATTGTGGTCAGTCTTTATCTTGCTCTGATGATTTTTCTAAAGGCGATACTGTGGGAATTTTCATCAGTGGTGATGATACTTCACATGCAATGGCCAAAACCTTGGCTGATGAAGCTCTGGAAGCTGGTTCCAAAGTCGTTTTGTACAGGCGTTCTGAATGGTATCCTGAATATAAGGGTCGTGCTGATGACTCAAGAAATACTGAGTTTGCTGAAATATCAAAAGGCCAAAGCCTTGAACAGCTTTTAAACGGTTCTTTTAAGCCGTGCTCTATTAGCCAGGTTTCTAATCTTAGTACTGGTATCATTTTAGGTGCGTACTGGAATAGGGACCTTTTTGCTATAAAGGAAAAATCAGCTCGTACTCTTGGATACATTAGTGAGCTTGCTGGCGATGATGGTACGCTTTGTCATTACTTGATGGAACGTGATTTGATTGAAAATGTTGATGAATGCAGAGTTGCTGATGCTAAGAATATGCAGATTCTTGAGGACAGACATTTGAATACTAAAAACACTGTCAAGCTTGTTGGTGAAAATCAGAGTTCGCTTTCTGGTTTGAAAGTTCTTTTCCTTCCTGAGTTCGACTTGATTCATGATATTTGTGCCAGATGGCGTTTTGAATGGCCTGCCAACTATTTAGGTCAACAGGGAATAAAATATCGTGTTAGAGGTGCTATGGAACCTGTGCTTCGTAGGCCTTCTTTGGAAGAGCGTAAAGCTAATCCTGCACTTCCTAATTTGCTAGTTCGCACAGAGGCAGGTTTTGAAACCGTTAATGGAAATGCACAAAAGCTCATACTTAAGCACCTTCTTCCTGATCTTGAATGGGCTGATGTTGTTATTATGGGTAGAACTAACCATCAATACTTGTCTGACGTCGTGAGTCATCTAAAATCAAAGGGTAAAATAATTGGTTTTGATGCCGACGACTTGATTTTTGGTCCTAATGGTGTTTTCAAGGGTACTTTGCACGATGGTAAAAAGTGTCTTAGCGATTACATTACAGATAACGTTAAACTTGCTGACTTTATCACCATGTCTACACCCCAGCTGGCTATTGAAGCTGCCTCTGTACGTGGCAGCCATGATAATATCTATCATTTGCCAAACCGTGTTCACATTAATGAACTCAGTTTAAAGCCTGTTAAGAATCATAATAACAACGGCCAGATTCGTGTGGGCTGGGCAGGTGGAAAATATCACGTTAAAAAATTGTTAGAACTAGAACCAACAATTTCTAAATTGGCTTCAAAGTATGGTAAAAAGCTAACTTTTGTGGTTAAGGGTATTCACGAATCGAATATGATTAGTGCCTCTGAGCAGGAAGATCTAAGAAATCTGAAGCAAATGTTTGAGAAGTCCGGTCTATCTTACGAATTGTATCCTTATTCCGACTGTGGTAACTGGAAGAAATATTATGATGATTTGCAAGAATTAAAATTGGATATTGCAATTGCTCCTATTAAGAACGATGCTGAAGGAAATGGCAAGTCTGAGCTTAAGTTTTTGGAAGCCGCAGTCATGGGAGTGCCTTTGGTAGTTCCAGCAATAGGTGGTCATAAATTTGCGGTTAAACATGATATTAATGGCATGCTTGTCAACCCTGAAAATCCTCAACCCGGCTTTTATGATTGTCTGGATAGACTTATTCAAAATCCTCAGCTTAGAAACAAGATAGCCCAGAATGCCAGAAATGATCTTATGAACAAGTATGATGTGAAACAAAGCTCTGAGCAGTTGTATCAAATATTGCTAGAGCAGGTTTCAAAGAAAAAGGGTTTCAAATTTGCAGGACCTATTCCTGTAGAAGGATGCATGAGTTGTCTGAAAGGAAAGTGCAATAGGCATTCAAAAAAGTTAGTAATTAGTTAAGTTTAGACTTGTCCGTAGGGTGATGGATGAGGTTCTTCTCTTCTAGGTTCTGGTCTCGGTTCTTCCGGCTCTGGAGGTCTTTCCCTTCTTTCTTTGGGTTTCTCTTGACTTTTTTCCTTTTTAAAGAACGAGTATAGACCCCATACTATGAGTCCAAGCAATGCCAAAGGCAGTAAGAATCCTTTAAAGAAGTTGTCTTTGCTTACTATTCCTAGTTGTGCCAGTCCGTAAAATACGAACACGCCTGCCAAAAACAGCATTATTGCTATGTAGAATTTGCTGGATGTGTGTCCGCCTGCTATTCCTATTATCAGTGCCAGCATAAGTCCTATCATTAGCAATAATACAAAATAGAACATTATTATGTTCACCACGCTCAACAGGTTCGTAGCCAGTACTGCAAAGAATCCCATTACAAATGCTATCATCGCATTGAGCTCTTTTCTGGGCTTGTCTTTTTTACCCAAACCCAAGATTCCTGTTTTTTGCAGTGTTGAGTATGAGATGATGAACACGAGCAAAAATGGCAGTATTACATCTAGCAGTCCCAGGTTGACCAGGAACTGGAACACCTCTTTGTATGGCATGCTCTTATCTATCTGTACTGATTATAAAAAGCTTACTCCCGTGGTCTGCAGATGTCGTAGAACGCGCAGTGTCCGCTGCTCCACTTGCATAGCGGTCCCGGGTTTTTCGGGTATTGGTTCACATCTTCTGTTTGAGTGGCTTTGTGTACGTGTTCTATCTCTTTTTTTGCCATTTCCAGTAGTTTTTCATCTACATCTACCGTGGTTTCATTTCCTTTCAGAAAGTATACTCCTGCTTGTTTTGGCATTGTACCATATTTGTCAGAATAGAGTAGGCAGTAGATTGCCAACTGTAATAAGTGCTCATTGAGGTTTTCAGTGCTTGAAGTTTTGTAGTCCATTAGCCTGATTGTTCCGTCTCCCTGGCTTTCTATCGCATCTATTATTCCTTTGGCATTGTATTTTTCAGAGACAAACAGTTGTTCTCTTATTGGTGTTAGTTTTGCGAATCTTTCCGGGAATGTTCCTTGTTGTTTTGATAGTTTGGCGCAGAAAAGTTCCAGCCAGTTGAACAGCATTGTCAGTGTTTCTTCAAAATAGAATATTTGCTTGTCGTGAGTGAGTTCTAGCGTTTCCAATTTCAGTTTTACGTTCTGCCATTCTTTTAAAAGTAACTGCTGGATTATTAGTTTTAGATGTGCCTCGTAATTTTCCAGGGATATGCTTTTAGTATCTATGTCAAAGAAGTGTTCCAGCACTGAGTGTGCTATGTTTCCTCTTACCTGGTGTATGTTTGGTGGTGTCTCTATTTGCAGGATGTAAGTGTAATAATATTTTCTTGGGCATTGATTGTAAGTCTTTATCGAGCTTGGACTTTGCACCTTTTTTTTCATGTTTTTATGAAAAAAAGACCAGCTGAACGTAGTTCAGTGCTGCCTTTTTTTGCATAAACTTCTGGAATTGGACTCCTTTTTATGTTTTTGTGTGTTGAAAAAGTGTTTTTACAATAAAACTCTGTTTTTCTGCAATTATTTTATAACTTTTGGCAATATTTCCAGGTTTTTCATCGATAGGAACTTTAAGTACTTTGAATTCAGAATCTATATGAAACGCAAATCATTGTTGTTAATCTCGCTTTTTCTTTCAGCGGCGGGAATTGTTGCTCTTTTTTTTCTTAAGCCTGATGTTTCCCCTCAGCTTTTGCAGATGGATGGTGAAGTCAAGTATGTTGCTGAAAAGGAAAAAGTTACTTTCATAAGCTTTGTCCCTGAAAATTTTACTGTTGTTACTTTTGAGAAGCTGGATATAGAGCCTGGTAAACACACTTTGAATGGCCGCTTGCAGCAGTATAAAGGCCGTGTTGAGTTTATCGTGGAAAGTTATGATTAATTTTCTTGGAATTTCTGTTGGGTTGTTGCTGGGGATTTTTGCAGGTCTTTTTCCGGGATTGCATACGAATCTTGTTGCCGTGATTATTGCAGGTCTGCATTTTGATGTTTGGTTTTCTTCCATTCTTCTGGTCGCTATGGCAGTTTCTCGTTCTATTGTTGATGCGGTCCCGACAGTTTTTCTTGGTGCTTCTGAGGATGTTATGGCGTTGCTTCCAGGTCATCGATTATTGAAGCGGGGCTTTGGAATTGAGGCTGTTAAGTTTTGTGTTGCTGGCAGTTTGTTGGGTGTAATTTTTGGTGTTTTGCTTCTTCCTGTTTTTTTGTATTTTTTACCTCTTATATTTTCAATAATTCGTCCTTTTTTGTTTTGGCTTCTCCTTTTGTTCGTGTTGATTTTACTTTGGCGGGATTCCTGGTGGGCTGTTGTTGTTTTTTTGCTTGCTGGTTTTCTCGGTTTACTTTCCTTAAACAGCATTCGTGAGCCCTTGTTTCCCCTGCTTTCCGGACTCTTTGGTGCAAGCGGTTTATTGATATCTTTGTTCAATAATGTTGAAATTCCAGTTCAGTTTGATACTGACATTGCGAGATTGCCTAAGCGTTCCTTGTTCTGGTCAGTTCTGATGGGTGTTCTTGCTGGAGGAATAGTTACCTTGTTTCCAGGTCTTGGCCCTTCACAAGCTGCTGCATTAGCTCAAGTCAAGCGCCAGAAATCCTGGTCTTATCTTGTTCTTGTTGGCGCACTGGGTACGATGGATGTTCTGATTTCTCTGGTTACTTTTTTCTCGCTTGAGAGGGCAAGAAACGGTGCAGTGGTGATAATCAATCAACTGCTAGGAAGTATTTCAGTTTCTGTTTTGTTTTCGTTTATCGGGATTGCTTGTTTTTCTGCTGGTTTGGCTTCAATAGCTGCCTTGTTTGTTTCAAAATGGTATGCTTTATTTGTTTCAACTGTTAATTATTCTTTAATATCCTTGGCGGTTCTTTTGTTCTTGTTTTTCATGTCCTTTGTTTTATCGGGCTGGCTTGGCGTTTTTATTTTTCTGACTGCCGCGTGTGTTGGTCTTATTGCTCCACTTACTAATATTTCTAGAAGTCATGCCATGGGTTGTTTGTTGTTGCCAACACTTATTCTGTTGTGGTAATTTTATTACATTCTGTATGTTTTAAATCATATCTTTCAGCAACATTTATAAACCACCTGCTTTCTTTTCGTCGGTATGAATGGCATTATATCTCATTTTAGGGGTAGTCGCAGGCGAAAGAAGGGTAATCAGATGATTGTAATTATGCCTGGTGTTGACAATAAGGATAAGGCAAAGCCTTATGTTGGAAAGTCTGCTGTTTGGAATGCTCCTGGCAAGCAAAAGACGTCTATAAAAGGAGTGATTTCTGCAATACATGGCAATAAGGGTGCTTTGCGCGTTGTTTTTGAGCGCGGTTTGCCTGGTCAAAGTCTTGGCATGGATGTTAAGATTGAATGAGTTTTTGTCGCAGTAATTTCACTTTCTCTACTCTTAATCTTTCTATTTCCGCTTCTACAACTGCAAAAAACAATTCAAAGTTTCTGTTTTTTAATGCATCAAACATGCTTTTTTCCTGGAATTCATCAACCAGTTCATGCGGTATTTCTTTGTAATATTCTCCTATTAGAACTTCTGCTAAATTGAAGTTTTTATGAGCTTCAAGTGCATTGTGGCAGCTTTCAAGTTTTACCAGCAGCTTGCTAAGTATTTGGCGTGATGGAACGTATTTTTTTATCAAATTTTTCTTTTTCTCTTTCGGCTTCATAATGGCTCATCGCTCCTATTATTCCGTGCATTACAAGGTTTTTGTTGTTTGTCTGAAGTCCTTGTTCGATGTAATGCCAGTGTTTTTCGTCCACTATATCTTTTAGCGTTCTCACTGCTTCTTTGTCAAATTGTTGACTGATGATTGCCAGAGCATTGCTTAATCTGGTTATTGCTTCCTCTGCGTGCATCAGAATTTCATGAACGCCGGAATCATCGGTTCAGCTAGCGGATACGCGTATGGTGCTGCTGCGATTATTGCTCCGATTAGTATGCTGTGGAACCACGTTTCTCCCATTCCTCTTCCGCCGCCCATTCCTGCGCCTTTTATTGCAAGGCTTGTTCCGTGGATTTTCACTGCGGCTATCAAACCGAGCAATATGTGTAATCCATGTGGGGTTCCTAATATTGGAATAGCTGCTAATTGTGGTATCATACTTAATACAAAGGCTGCATTCATAGTGCAGAGCGTGAAAATTATTGAAAGTATGAATGCATGTGCCATGTGTCCAAATCTATGTGTTGGTATTGAAACGTCTCTGTGGATAACTATTGCTTCATATGCGCCTATTATTATTCCTAGCGCGATTGATGGTCCTAAAATGAGTCCTGCTACCAAATTAATCACCTCTCTTGAGAATTGATAGCTAGAAATGGTATTTAAATGTATCTGACATTTTCGATTGTTATTTCCAATAATCTTTCCTTTTTTAGTAAAGTTTACTGGATAAACTGTAATTTTTCCTATTTTTTCATCGATAGGAATTTTAACTAGTTTTACATATGTTATTTTATGGTATTCGTCAATTATAAAAAACTTGATTTGTACTGGCTTGCGCACGAATTTGTTATTAACACTTATGAGCTCGTCAAATCATTTCCTTCCTTTGAGGATAATAACTTGACTTCACAACTGCGTAGAGCTGCAACTTGTTTGCCTCTGAATATTGCTGAAGGCAGCGGGGCTCGATCATATAAGATATTTTTGAACTATCTTATTTTTTGTTATCGCAGTTGTTTGGAAACAGAGGCCGCTCTTGCACTTGCGAGGGATTTAAAGTATATTACTCCTGAAAAACACGCAGTTCATTTAGAAAAGCTTGATTTGTTTATTCGAAAGTTATACAGGTACATGCAATGGTTGGAAGCAAAAATTGGAGATAGAAAAGAGGATAAAACTATGTGGTATCGTCATGAGAAATGGAAGATGGACCAAAATTTGGCAAAGAGAGAAAATATGGATAGGTTATGTTAAATTGTAAAAAAGAATAAAAAGAAAAGAGAAACCGTTCATAGTCAAACTCTAGATCTCAAGGTATGAGCGTTGGGGACTGCATGCTGAGCACGTCGTTACCTTCGTGCGTACACACCAGTTCCATTAAGCGGCTCTTTTAGCCATGCCCTAAGAAGGCTCTTTTCGAGGAATGTTTCATTCTTAGATGCTTTCAGAACTTACCATAAAACGCGTAGCTGCCCGGCGTGATGCCCTATCGGACAACCGGTAAACCAGTGGCGCCGAACGCCAGTTCCTCTCGTACTATGGCGTCCTTCCTCTCAGCCTTCCAACATCTCCAGTAGATATCAAACCAACTGCCTCACAGCGTTGTGAACCCAGCTAACGATCCCTTTTAACAAGTGAACCCCTTCACCCTTGGCCGCTTCTGCACGGCCAGGATAGGAAGAGCCGACGTCGATGTAGCAATCCGCGCCGTCGATGCGAACTCTTGGGCGCGACGACTCTGTTACCCCCGGAGTAACTTT
>Ga0209287_10000237_pt1 | contig 36963 bp, 34 predicted proteins | sample PPLLak3cmMay2015_2_FD_187255 | JGI IMG/M metagenome (GOLD analysis project Ga0209287, IMG submission 187255) | Freshwater sediment microbial communities from Prairie Pothole Lake near Jamestown, North Dakota, USA - PPLs Lake P8 Core (1) Depth... | ecosystem: Environmental > Aquatic > Freshwater... | reverse complement strand
AGAGATTATTCCAATGAACCTGATAATGAGACAGAATTAAGTTTCAAGATGGATTATTTCAACTCATCGACAGCCAGGAAGTTCGTTGAGATCTTTATTATACTTGAAGACCTGGTAAGTAAAGGCTATCCTGTCAAGGTGAAATGGTATTTCCTCAAAAACGACAGGATGATGGAAGACCGCGGCAGGGAATTCAGTGCAGTAGTTGACATTCCTTTCGAATTTGTTGAATATTAGAAGCTGCCTGATACTAAAGTTTTATTCCTATTACCAGCATATCGTCGATTTGCCGTGCAGAATTCATCCATTCTTTCATCGTCCTGTCAAGTATCTTGTACTGTTCCTCAGGCTGAAGAATTGATATGGACTTCAAAAGTTCGATGAAACGGGTAATATTGAAACTCTTATTATCAGCCCCTCCAAACTGATCGATATAGCCATCAGTAAAAAGGTAAATGGATGATCCCCGGATCAGATTAATTGTCTGATTCCTGAAATCTGGGGGTTTAGTATTTTTTCTCGAAAGATGGGTTCCTCCTATCGAGTAAGGATCAGCCTCAAAAACAACCAGGTCATTATTATTAACTATATACAGAGGATTCTTGGCTCCTGCGTATTGCAATATATCATTTCTGAAATCAATTGTGCATACGGAAATATCCATACCGTCCTGGGAGATGGAATCCTTACGTTCCTGCTGAAGGGCCTTTATTACTTCGGCGTTAAGGTTATTCAGTATCTCAGAGGGTTTTATAATCCCTTTTTCCTTCACGATGAAATTCAAAAGCATATTACCGATCATGCACATAAAGGCACCCGGTACTCCATGACCGGTACAATCAACGGCAGCAACGACTGAAACATCCCCACGCTGAGTGAACCAGTAAAAATCCCCGCTTACAATATCCCTGGGTTTCAGGTAGACAAACGATCCGGGAACAATCCTGTCTATCTCATCCTGTTTTATGAGGATTGAATCCTGAATATGTTTGGAATAATGAATGCTTTCGGTAATCTTCTTGTTTTTTTCTTCAATTATTCTTTTCTGGGAATTAACTTCCGATGTCCGTTCTTCCACGATATTTTCAAGTCTGATATTTTCTTTCTTAAGTCTCCAGGTATAGGCTTTGATTATTCCGGTTATCAGGAGAATCACAGCAATGAAATAGGATACTGTTGCCAGAAAAGTCTTATACCAGGGTTTAAGTATAATGAAATCAAAATATAGTTCATCAGATGTAAGACCGGTCAGGGTTCGCGTCTTGACTCTGAAGGTATACCGTCCGTCAGGCAGGCTGTTATACTCCTTTTTAGCATATTTTCCTGGTGAGAAACCTTCCCAGCCTGACCAGCTTTTCTCCAGTCCTTCAAGTTTATAACTGTACTCTGTTGACAGTTCTTCCAGAAAATAAGGGGTTGTCCATTCAAGGGATATTTCGTTCATGTCGTACGGAAATTCCGGCACATTTGTATTATTGGATATTCCGGACGGGATTCTCCTGGTATCATCAATGGTATCGTAAAATGAGCCGTTTATTAAAGTTGAATCAGTTCCGGCAATAATCCGGACGAAATATGTATTTACTTTTGTTGTATCGGTAATAAGATCTGATTTATCAACTACATAAATAATCCTGGATTTCAGGAGAAATAACCTTTCTTCAAACTCTTTTATGTCCTGAAGTCCTGCATTGGGTAAAAGATTCAGTAAGCCATGATATTTGAGTTTTCTATTACCATCGTTTCTAAATAATACTTCAGCATACTTCCCATCTGATCCGCTGTACCAAAGATCTCCATCATCATCAAGATAGAGATTTAATACATTTTTATCTTCTGAATATCCGTCAGTCAGGCTGTTATCTGCCATGAATTTTCCTGATGTTTTATCATACCTGATAATTCCTTTTGATGTGGTTACATACAATTCATTATCAATGAGTGCGAGTGAATTAAGATCAACCTCCGGCACACCATCATCGGGACCTAATTTTGAAAGGATTGTGTCATTTCCGTGAAATGTCAGATTATAAAGTCCTGTCGGATCGTCTGTTAAAATCCACAGGTCGCCTTTTTCATTTTCAATAATATCTTCAACCGACCCGGAGATATCTTTGATCTTGTTAACGAAATACCAATGGCCTTCATTATAACGAAGTATAACTACACCATTCAGACCCTTGCCGAAATAAACAATATCCTGATCAATTGCTGATTGTGTTATCATCCTGATCTCCCTCGAGGTAATATACATTTCAGACAAACCTATTATACCATCTGATATAAGGTCTGTTATAAGGTCTGATACTGTACCATCCTGCTTTACCTGTAAGATACCGAATGTTGACCCGGCCAGAAGAATTTCCTTATTTCCGGTTTTCATTATTTTCAGCGGAAACACCTGAGTCTCTATCCCTTCCATCTCCCTGAAAACAAGGTTGTTATTTTCACCGGCTTGGCTTTTTAAAATACCGGCATCTGTAGATATATAATAACTTCCCTGAAATTTGCATATCCTGTTTGCCGCTGATTCCACACCCTGTTTCGCTGTGAACGTTTTTATGAATAGATAAGCTTTGCTCACCGACCCGAAATTAACCATCCAGAGTTCCGTGGTATATTTATTGTCAAAATACAGAGCATACATCGTATTATCTTCGAGGTCAGAATTATCAGTGGTTATCTGCTCAATCAGTTCACCAGTTTTACTGAGTATTAAGATACCTTCCTTATTTGTAGTCCCAATCGCGTACATATCCTTCTCCAGCTTTGTGCCGGAATAGATCTTTGCATTTTTAAGTCTTTCATTCAGGGAAGGATCTATGAAACTTGTATTAACATTTCCGGATACAATATCATAAATGAACAAGCCGTCGTCAAAAGTCCCTACCAATAACTGTGTATCGTTATACGGTAAAATTACAGTGCACGATTTCCTTTTAAAGAAATCTCCACCGGGCAGAGGTGAAACTGAAGTATCATGTAATTCAAACATTCCAAAGCTGTTATCGGACAATATCAACCGATCACCTGCTTTAGCAAGATGAAAGGCATTAAGAACATTGAATCGGGGCAGGTTGATTTTTGAAAGAGAATCACTCTGTATATCATATACATACGTATTCTTTTGTGATTGGAAATATACTTTATCTTTATGTACAACAATGAAAAGGATATTTCGTATTTCCGGAATTGAATCAATTCTTTCCGCTAATGAAACGTACTGGCTGGTCCCATTATGATCAGGCTGTATATAACCGAATTCAAATGCAGCTCCTACATATACAATACCCCTGTTGTCGGAGGCAAGTGAGAAGACTCGTGGATTATCCGCAATCCGGATATTAGTCCATCTGGTCCCGTCATAACGGGTCACACCTCTTTCCTGGGTTCCAAAATAGATATTCCCGGATTTATCCTTTGTTATACACCAGATTTGTTCAGAACTGTTTGTTACCTCTGTATTGTAATTCGTGATAACCGGAACTCCAAATTTGTTGATCTGAGCCGGTACTTCATATACAATCAATAACTGAAAAAGTATAGCGCAGAAGCGTTTCATAACAGCTTTATAATAAGTAAAAATTAAGAATACTTATATAAATTTACGAATATTCTTTTTGAAATCAATAAGAATAAAAGGAACCTGATCGCGATCTGCCCTTCAGGTCAGACATGGAAAAAACTATCGAGCCTGTTTCCCTTTTTAAGCCGGTAATGATAGAAGAAGAATATCAGCGAAACTGGAAGGATTGAAACAGATGCAATAAGCGACCATCGCAGATCAACATTCCCGTCGATAAATTTATCCAGCGACATTTCGATAATAATGCAAAATCCTGATAAGATCAATAAAGCTGCAGCAATGATATTCAGTCCCTTGAAATGGGCGGCCCTGTAAAGAGCTATGATAATTGCTGCAGAGACAAATGCAGAGACCGACAAAGGGAGTCCTACCGGAAAGAACCATCCCTTTGCACTTGTAATCAGGTCGATAAAAAAGAGTGCGGCCAGGATGGTGATAATCACCAGAGAAGACAAAATGAGAGGCCTTCTGTGGAAGAAGATAAAGAGCGAGACAATGATCCATGCTGCCGAAATCGAAACATCGGAATAGAGCGACCATCTGAGACTTTTGGTTACAAGCAAATCGATAATCGTGCAGACAGCAATTCCCGAAAAAGCCAGTATCCCGCTTAGTTCCCAGAGATATCTTCTGTTTTCTTTCCTCTGAAGCCTGATAATGGCAGATGGAGAATTATCAGGAACATCTTTCTCATTGGCCTTTACAGCAGGATCTATCCCGCACAGCGGACAGGGGTTCATCCCATCATCAAGTTCTACTCCGCAGTTGATGCATAGTTTCATTGCCTCTGGTTTAATCGTTATTTAATATTCTGACATGCATACCGGCATCTGAAAGATGCTTTAATATGTTCCTTTCAAGCTCATTTGACTCAGTAATATTGTTGAAGGTAATCCTCAGCCTGTCCTTGTATGAAACCAGGGCGCAGCCTGCCTTCACATTCGGATTTGGCGGGGGAGGGATAAGCTCTATTGAATCAACCATTTCCTCCATTTCTGCCGGAAGTGTGACCAGACCGAGATTGGTGACAATGCCTGTCCATCTTTTTGACGCAAGCCCTCTGTATACCGAGGCGATAACCATTTTCTTGATAAACAGAGGTATGATCCTGATGATCAACTGTTTTTCAGAACTGACATTGGAAGAGAGGAATCTTGATATCTGTTTCACATCCGAGCTTATCTGAAGCTGGTGGTGTACTGACCTGAGGATCTCCTCAAAGGTATAAATTCCCAGTCTGACATCAATTTCAGGTAATACAAAGAGTGAAAAATTGCGCATAGTCCTGATCGGAAACAATTTTCTCATGTTAACAGGAACCTCAACCCTCAGTACCTTCCGTGGTTTTCTTCTCTTTTTTCTCTCTGTTGAATTATAGATTTCCTGCAGTGCAAAATGATAGACTGATACAAAATACTCGGTGACCGATACTTTATTTTTGTGTGCTGTTTCGAGGATCTCGTTTACCATCAATTCTGCCCTGAGGATTCTAAGTTTTGGCCGTCTGTTCGTCTTGAACGGAAGATGCCAGGCCCTGACCATTTTAGACGGGGGAGGGAGTTTCTGAAAAAACTTATTGTACCCGTCCTCAAACTCCTCTTCGGATACAGTCTGGCCCGGGAGCATGATCTCTCCCTGTGAGCTTATCTGCTTGCCGCAAAGAGTGAGGTACGTATAAAGCAGGCTTTTAAGATACTCAATTGCGCCTGAGCCATCAGTGAGAATATGAATGAACTCGACTGAGATCCTTCTGCCTTTGATTATGACCCTGAAGAGGGGCTCGCCTTTCCTTTTTGCGGCAAATGCCGTACAGGGTTGTTCCCCCTCCGCCTGGATACGGGGCAGCTGATCGTTAAACTCAAGGAAATGCCAGAAGATTCCGCTTCCAAGGGAAACATTGAAGTAGGGGAATCTTTCCGAAGTTATTGCCACTGCCTCACTTATGGCAGAATATCTGACCGGTTCCTTAAGGGTTGCGGAGACCCTGAAGACCGAAGTAAGATCGTCTGACATAATTGCCGGAAACAGCTTTGCTGCGTTATCAAGCTTCAGCCAGCCTCTCTCCTGAAATGATTTTGGTGTAATAGCTTACCCCCCTGTTTTATGTAAAGATAAGATGTTTATTTGAAACAGTTTACGACCGGATGCCAGGTCATTATCCGGTTTTAATCATGACGCCTGGAATGTTTCCTGAAGAACGACCAGATCACTTCGCAGGCATTAATATCTCTGCAAGTTCTTCCAACGATTATTACGGGCAGATACTGAATTCCTCCTGGCCATGTGTGTCCACCTCCATCGATTGAATAGAGAATTACCACGGTTCCGTCAAGACAGGCGATGTACTCTTTTCTGGTAACTCTTGTGCCATCTTTGGGATCCAGGTCTGGTTCTTCAGTCACCAAAGGGAATGCCGGGCACTGATTCCGGTTTACCCAGAATCCGACAGATTCCTCCGCTGAGAGTACTTTGCCCAGGTTGAGTCTGCGAATACTGGTATAAATGCTGCCTCCCTCATAAGGAACAAGTGGATCATTCACATTGTTGATGGCCAGCACTGAGACCGGCATGACCGGATAACAATCATGGAACAGGAGATGAGGTATATTGCCGTCAACAGGTGCAATAGCCGTTATTTTATGTGAAAGTTCACAGGCCAGGCGATATGACATTATCGCTCCGTTTGAGATACCTGTTATATAAACCCTTCCCGGGTCGATGTTGTAGTTTTTTATCATTGAGTCTATCAGGGCAGAAATAAAACCGACATCATCTATGTTTTCCCTGTGTGCACGATCATTTGCCTCTTCATCCATTCTACCGTCATTCCAGTTCAGCTCAACACCATCAGGATAGACAACCACGAACCCTTCATTGTCGGCAAGCTTGTCGAATCCTTTGCGTGTAACCAGTGACATGGTTTCACCGGTCCCTCCTCTTCCATGGAGAGCAATGACCAGAGGCAGACTTACAGATTTGTTTTGAATTGAAGAAGCATGGATATGGAATGTACGCAACAATGTATCGTGCCTGAAGGATCCTCTCTGGGCTATACAGTCAGGAGTTGTCAGGAAAAACAAACTGAATCCGGACAGCAACTTAAGAAACAAGGATAACCCGGATTTCTGATGTAATCCGGATTCTGGCTTTATCATGTTGGTGGATTAAGATGTTAAAGATAGGTCTAATTCAGCAGATTTTTGTACCTTTGCCATAATTATCAGCTGTCCGATTCTGCGCTCTGTTCTGCCGACCGACAACCAGGCTGCCTGACTACTGCTCACTATCATTTTATCAAGCTGATCATATTTGATTTTAAAAGGATAAATTTTGCCACTATGGGTAGATCGCAGGAGACTTTCAATAAAAAAGAAGTAAGGAAGAAACAGGACAAAAAGAGAAAAGAGAAAAACGAGAAGCGTGCAAAGAAAAAAAGTGAGGGGAAGAAGAGCAGCTTTGATGATATGATTGCCTATGTTGATGAGTTCGGTAACATCACTGCAACTCCGCCTGATCCGGATAAAAGGAGTGTAGTTGATGCAGGCAGTATTGAACTTAAGATAACAAGGAACAATCCGCAGGCTTCACCTGATTATATAAGAAAAGGGGTTGTAACCTTTTTTAACTGGTCAAAAGGATACGGGTTCATCCGCGATTCGGTATCGAATCAGAGTATTTTTGTACATGCAAACAACCTTCTGGACCCTGTGAAGGAGAACGATGTTGTTGTTTTTGAAACAGGTAAAGGCCCTAAGGGACCTGCTGCTATGAAGGTAAAGCTGTTCAGGGAAGAGCAGGCCGGCGGGTAGAATGCATTATTTTATTCTCCGTGTTGTATTCCGGGCAAAGTACCGGTTTTTTGCCTCTTCAATATCTGCGCCGGGAGCTATATAGATTCTTGTTCTGTGGTCTATAACTATTTCCTTTAATTTAGAGATATCCGGGGACTTAAAAATCATTGGTCTTCTTTCGTACATAATTTCCTGAATTAAATAAAAAGTCCCGCTTTGGGCGGGACCAAAAATATTAAATGATTATAATAGTAAAACTAAGCAAGTTTAACATTTACTGCATTTAATCCTTTTTTACCCTGTGCCACATCGAAGGTAACCACATCATTTTCCTTGATAGTGTCTTTAAGTCCTGATGAATGCACAAAATACTCTTTTGGTGAATCTTCGTCTTTAATGAATCCAAATCCTTTGAATTCATTATAGAATTTTACTGTTCCTTTACTCATAATTTGATTATATTAAAAATTGTGCCGCAAATGTAAGCATTAAATCTGAATAATTCATTAATTTTCAATAAATTAATTATTTTTCACTAAAAGAGACAATTATGGTTTTGGATTCTCCTTGTCTCTTGCCATACGGCGAACAATAGATTCGTTGTATTCCGCAGCCTGCAAATCCCTTTTACTGGCATAATCTTCTCTGCGTTTGGCCGCAGCTTTTTTATCTTCCTCTTTCGGATCAGGAAGAAGTTCGGGTATTGTTACTTTATCTTTCATAGTATAAAGATACGAAAAAATTGTCAATAACATATAACTTAACATATTCAGGCCAACCGGGTTTGACCTTATTTAGCTCATCGGGAGGGTCTTTGAAAAAAATGAAATCCAATAATAAAGCCAATTGATATGTGTCCGAAGTTATACCTGTTTTCCGGAATTGCCGCTTGCATTCCAGCCCAGTTTTCTGCAATAAAGGGCCCCATTTTGTTAGGTGTTGCTAGCAAGTACTGTAGGTCAAGTTTAGCATATGTTACCCGTTTATCCCATAATGTAAGGGCAAAACCTGAAAGCACTCCTATGCCGGGCCCGGTATATTTTTCTTTAAATCCCCCGGCAGTAGTTTCTTTCCCTCTGTTGATCATTATCGCCGGACCTGTCTGGAATTCAATATTTTGGTCCAGTTCAAATTTAAAAAGAGGAATAACTGCTGAAAAAGTTGAAAAGCGTACAAACAAATGTTCTGCTATAAGAGAGTATCCAAGTACTTCCCGGAGGTTACTATAATTAAGGAGAAATCCGATTTTTCTTCCTGTTCTTATGCAGGATGAATATGATAACCGGGCTGTAAAACCAAATGAAGCATAATCCGGATGTTCGTTAGTCCCTCCATAAAGGAAATTTGGGGTAGGTGCATCAAAGTTATTCTCAGTCATCAATTTCCCCATTTTGCGTGACGGACCAAAAGCATTAATGCCAATACTGAATTCAAAAGTGCTTTTTCCTCCGGGTATTTCTTCCTGGCCATAAACTGAACTGAACAGAGTTATTCCCCATAGGATTGAAATTATCTGTTTCATCGGGTATGATATTTTATAGCCTGTTGTTCAGCTGTTCAATATCCACAATATAGACATCCCAGATATTTAATTGCTGAGTACCAAAAGATTTTACCGACCTGATCAGATAATACTCAAGTGTCAGCGGCCCGGAGACGTTTCCCGGTTGCTCCTGGTCGGTGAATGAAAACCAATTCTGATAGAATGAGAGGCTTCCTTTGTATAGAGAGTCGTTTTCCCTGGTAAGCGTTATATTCAGATTGATCTGTTCAGGTTTGGCCCACTGGCTGAATCCTTCAGAAAGCAGTTGTGAAGTTGAAAAATCTGATTCAATAAGCTTTTTCCCCGGATATTTCATGAACCAGGCATTTATAACAGCTTTCTCCGGGATGAAAAGATCTTCTGCCATCTCCAGTGCCTGTTGCCTGAATTTTGAATCAAGTGTTGTATCGGCACATATTTTAAGATAATCGGCAAGTTCAATCAGTTTTCCTGCTGCAGTCATCTCGAAAGACCTGATCAGATCGCCCGACAAAGAGTCGGACATAAAAACATGCTTTATGCTGTCTTTCATCTCCTTAATATACTGTTCTTCCCTTACGGCGGAAGCATCTTCATCTTCAACGCAGGTCCTGGCAGAACAAACGAAATAGAAAATAATAATAATCCATATGTACCTTGACAATTTCATTCCTTATCTCCTTTGATTCTGAAACGCAGGATACTTATCTTGCCGTTTTGGTATCTGTTATCAAGAATTTCAATTTGCCTAAGCCCCGAGGAAGGCATTGTGATCCTATCGATAAACTCCCATTTATTATAAATCAGCATCCCTGTACCTGCACTGTTATCAGGGAACTGGTAAATAATAGCGTCATCACTGAAAATATTGTCAAGCTGTTCCCGTCTTTTTACCCACGATTCAACATCTGATTTTGAGAAATAGCTTACCATCAGAGCATAATAATCAGCATGGAGGCTTACCTTTTCATTCTGACTGAATTTTTTAAGTGTTCGTGTTACCGTATCAGTTAAGTAATATGGAGCTTTGACAACCATTGTTACACGGCCTTCGCCGGTTCTGACCGTAATGCCCCCATCATCACCTGGTTCAATTGATGAAGGAGAGTCATTTCCCGTTAATAATTCAACGCGAAGATTTTTGTCAGTTACAGGTTCGCCGGTATCAGCATCAATAAAGGTGAACCTGTAACTCTGGGTGTTGATGATTTTTATAATCAGGAACACGCCGATCATGACTGCAGTGAGCAGTAACGGGATCTTTATCAGGATGCTTATTTGTCCTCTCGGCTTTTCTGCCGGAGGTATACTATTCGTATTTTTGTGTCTGAAATCCTGCCAGTTAAGGTAACCTGCATACTGGCTCAGCAGGTCAAGGATATCTATCCTTGGGAGCGAGGAATTATCAGCTTTCATGTGAGTATAGAACCACTTCTCGCTTATCTGGCCGTTGACTTTAATACGCAGATCTTCCTGGAAGTCAGTTATTTCCTGACCTTTCCATTTTGATATATCAGGATCTATACCCGGATAGGACTGCATCATGGTTGCTACTATTTCCTTTTTAAGAAGGCTGAATAATATTTTTTCTTCCTGATGCAAAATTGAACAGAGGTTTTAAATAAACTATGTAAAATCCTTGTAAAGTACTTTACAACCAATTTACGAAAGAAATACAAGATTAACCCGTAAAATGGTGATTATTTTATTCCGGCAAACAGCCGAGTTCAATATTTTGAGTTTAACCAAAAAAGGATGAATGATGAAAAAAACTAATTACAAAAACAATAAACTTAATGCGGGAATTTTAGTTTTGCTGTCCTTTGTTCTCCATTCATGCGGGCAAATGACAGTGCCTTCAGAAATGGTTGGATTGTGGAGTACTGGAAAAGATCGGATCACTGTTCGCACCAGAAACGAAAATTCAGGATTCCAGTTTGCTTCAGATTCAGCCGTTATCGCATTAAGAATAAATGATGACCATACAGTTATCGGTTCTATCGGATCTGCAAAATTCGGGAACGGGAGAATCAAGACAAACTGGCTTCTGCCTGTAAAGATGTCGGGATTGGCATTTACCATTGATTGCGGGCAGATCGGCAAGATTTTCGAAAACGACCCATTGGATAGCAAAGAGGTCGAGATATGGCTAAGCCCAGGTCCCGTTAACGGGATCATTGACGGAGAACTTCGTTACACGCAGGGTGTTAATTATTTTCCAATGGCCGGGTTAGTATTTACTAAAGGGAAATGAATAATCAGTACTGAATGAAAAAAGTGTTTCAAACACCGGAATCATATTTTAAGGGTTTGAAAGACTACCCTTTTCAATCTCATTATTTAACAATCAACAATCTTCAGATGCATTATCTTGATGAGGGCCCTGTTGAAGAAAAACCTGTTTTATTGCTTCATGGGGTGCCGGCCTGGTCATATCTCTACCGGCATATCATTTTCACACTGGCGAAGGAAGGATGCCGTGTTATTGCTCCTGATCTGATTGGTTTCGGGAAATCAGACAAGCCCGCAAAGGCGGAGGATCATATATATCAGTTTCATAATGACTCAATTACTGAATTTATTAATAAGCTTAAGCTGACTGACATACTTCTTTTTGCCCACGACTGGGGATCGCTGATAGGACTGCGTATTGCAGCCGTCTGTCCTGATCTGTTTGCAGGAATAATTGTTAGCAACGGGATGCTGCCAGCCGGAAATCACAGATTACATCCCAGACTCAGATTCTGGCAGCTTTTTTCCGGGTTCAGCCCGTTTATCCCGGTTGATCTGATTATTGAAGCAGGGACAGACAGAAAACTTGATAAAGAGGAGAGAAGGGCTTACAGGGCTCCTTTCCCGTCATTTAAATATATGGCAGGAATTCGTTCAATGCCATCCAGGGTGCCATCATCTCCCGGTGATCCTCAGGCAATAATCAATAAGGCCATGTGGGAATTACTTGACAGGTTTGAGAAACCATTCCTGACTGTTTTCAGCACCGGCGATCCGATAACAAGAGGCGGGGACGAATACATGCAGATGAGAATACCAGGGGCTGAGGGAGAGGAACATGTAAGACTTGATGCCGGTCACTTCATTCAGGAAGATAAAAGCCCTGAACTGGCAGATATAATCATCAGGTTCAGGAAAAAATTGAAAATGAATTGATTAAAATAATTTTCTGCCAATGGAGTGGAGATGTCAGATTGAGAGCATAGGAGTTAAAATGCCGGTTAAGAGATTGAATACCTCTGAACTGCTAAGTAAACTTAAGGTACCATGCATTAAGAAGTTCAGCCTTCTTACAGGGATCACCGAAAGAAGAGTATGTTCTTCAGGGGAAGATTCATTTTCACTGGCTGTGAATGCTGCAAAAGACTGCCTCTCATTTTCAAGGTACACCCCTGGTGAAATCGATATGATAATTAATTGCTCAATTACAAAATACAAAGATGGACTATCACATCTGTATGAACCTGCATTCGCAACATTGATAAAGAAAGCCATTGGAGCAGAAAAAGCCATAACGTTTGATATTTCCAATGCATGCGCAGGCATGCTGACGGGACTTTATTTAGCTGAGAAATTCATTAAGCAGGGAGTAATTAAAAATTGTATGATAGTGAGCGGTGAATATATTTCGAATATCTGTGATCATGCAATAAAGAATATTAAAACATCCTTAAGTTCGGAGTTATCTTCCCTTACGCTGGGCGATGGCGGCGCTGCAGCAATAATTGAACGGGCGAATGATGAAAAAAACGGTATTATTGTTTCAGGCTTTACAACATTGAGTGAATACTGCACCTTATGTACGGGCAGGCAAAACCGGAATGCCCCGGGCGGGAAAATGAAGACCAATGCAAAAAAAATTCATCAGGCTGCGATAAATGAATCTGTGCCTATAGTAAAGGATGCACTGAACAGGAGCAATTTATCTTTTAAGCAAATAGACTGGCTCATCCCTCACCAGACATCACGAAGCTCAATTCTTTCAGGTGCAAATCAATACCTGCAGAGTTTCGGTGAAAAGCCGGGTCAGATTCTTGTAAACCTGAAAGAAACGGGAAATACTGCCTCAACCACTCATTTTCTGGCATTATACAGATACCTTAATGAAAAGCGGTTCAGGGAAAATGAGAATGTAATGCTGCTCTGTTTTGCATCAGGATTGATCATAGGCGCTGTTATCTTCAGAATGAACAATATGGTTTTCCGGTATGGGAACATTAATTAAAATGGTCTCTGTGGCACGACCCCGTATCAACTTTTTACGGGGGGATTCGATCAACCTGACAGCCAGGGCTGCAAGCCAGTGCTTGCGTGAAGCAGGCATAGATCCTCATGACCTGGGTATTCTGATCAATACCGGAATATATCGTTACAAGAATACCGGAGAGCCTGCTATTGCAGCGCTGATACAGGAGAAGATCGCTTCCAGAAATACAGACAGGAATGGATCCCGTAATTCCGGAAATACATTCTCATTTGATCTGAATAATGGAGGATGCGGATTACTGACAGGAATTGAAATTATTAACAGGATGATCATTCATGATGAAATATCTTACGGGATGATCGCGACAGGCGATTCAGAACCGTTCCCTGGTTTATCTGAGGAGTTTTCATTCAATGCCGCAGCCGGCGCAGTGATCCTTTCATACTCAAATGATTCACCGGGCTTTTCAATGTTCAGAACATACAATTACCCGGAATACAGCGGGGAGTTTGAAAGCTGCACCTGTTTCAATAAAACAGGACGCAACGGAACGGGCAGAAATATCCTGAAAGTGATGCAGAAAACATCTTACACTGATTTTTGTGTTAAGTGTGCCGTAAAATCACTTTATGCATTTCTTGATGAATCCGGGAAAACACTTGATGATATTGATCTTATTATACCATCACAAAGCCCTCATGGTTTTACCGGCAGGATGAAAAGTCTTCTGGGATTGAAAGATAGTCTTGTTGAATTACCAGATGGCGGTCGGAAGGTGTTTCATACAGCAGGACCTGCATTCGCATTGAAGAAAGTGTGGGATGATAAGCGATTCAGAAATTCAAAGAACATTATTTTTCTTACAGTCGGTTCCGGAATAAGTATATCCATTACACTTTATGTTAATTAAAATACAAAAATGCAACAGTCTGATCATCATGCTATTGCTTCTGACATCATAAATGTTTCAGAATATCTGAAAATTAATGCGGAAAAATACCCGGATAAACCTGCGCTTCTTTATCCCGAAAAAGTAACATACAGGGAACTGGAAGAAAAGGTCAATAATTATTCATCAGGACTCTATAACTCAGGCATTAAAGTTGGTACAAGAACACTGGTGCTGGTACCTGCCGGAACAGACTTCTTCGTACTTATTTTTTCACTTTTAAGAATCGGAGCTGTTCCTGTCATGATAGATCCCGGCATGGGACTGAAAGCAATGATACGGGTTCTTTCTGACCTGGAACCGGAAGCATTTATCGGTATTCCAAAAGCCCATCTGCTCAGGCTTGCAAATCCGGAAATCTTTAAGAGTGTCAGAGTTATGATCACAACGGGTGATATTAAAATAAGAAAGACGGCAACAATCAGTAACTTATTAAATATCAGTGATGGTCATTATGTTAAGCATCCAGCTGATGCAGCTGATGTGGCAGCAATATTTTACACCAGCGGAAGCACAGGTCCTGCCAAAGGAGTTATTTATACGGCAGGCATGCTGAAAAATCAGATTGAGATAACCAGGAACCAGTTCGGTGTCAGCACTGCCGAAATCGATCTTTGCACTTTTCCTCTGCTGGGACTCTTTGCCATTTGCCATGGAAATTCTTCAGTTATTGCCGATATGGATATGGTCCATCCGGCAAGGCTGGATCCTGCAAAGGTCATAAAGAACATACTTGATTTCGGATGCACTCAGATGTTCGGGTCTCCGATGGTACTCAATAAGCTGGCGGAATATGGATTAAAAAGGGATATTAAACTCCTGTCATTAAGGAAAATAATTTCAGCAGGGGCCCCTGTTCACCTGAAAACGCTGGAATCATTCGGCAGGATGATTTCAGATAAAGCTGAGATACATACGCCTTATGGTGCAACCGAGGCCCTTCCTGTAACCGATATTACTGCTTCTGAACTATCCGGACTCATTTCCGGGGATGATGAAAATGGATCCGGGATATGTGTAGGCAAACCTGTTGTACCAGCAGAAGCAAGGATCATTGATATAACCGATGAGCCTTTACCATCATGGGATAAGGTCAAAATTATGCCGGTAAACAGAATAGGGGAGATAGTTGTAAAAGGGCCCTGGGTATCACCCTGTTATTTCAGGAACAGTAATGCTGACAAGGCTTCAAAGATACCTGCTGAAGCCAAAAAAGAGATATGGCACCGGATGGGAGATCTGGGGAAAATTGATACCCATGGACGGTTGTGGTTTTACGGACGCAAGTCACACAGGGTAAAAACTATTGCCAGTACCATGTTTACCATACCATGTGAAGCTGTTTTTAACCGTCATCCTCATGTGGCTCGTTCCGCGCTTGTCGGAATAAATTCCGACAGGTCAGGGGCAAAAAAGCCTGTTATTGTCATAGAGTTGAAACCGGGTTTTCGTCCAAACAGAAAATTAATGAAAGAATTAAATGAACTGAAGAATTCTTCCAAACTGACAGAAGGAATATCAGAAATATTGTTTAAGAATAATTTCCCGGTTGATCCGAGGCATAATGCAAAAATTTTCAGGGAAAAACTGGCTTTCTGGGCCGAAAAACGAATTAAATGAATGCTCTGGTCACAGGTGGCGGCGGGTTTATAGGACGTGCGTTAGCGCGCGAACTGGTAAAAAAGGGTTACAAAGTTACTTCCTTCTCCAGGGGTGATTATCCTGCTCTTCGGAAAGCCGGTGTTGAGGTCAGGAGGGGTGACCTATCCGATATCAACACGGTCCTTAAAGCATGCGAGGGTATAGACTTAGTTTTTCATGTTGCAGCAAAAGCCGGTATTTCAGGATGTTACAGTGATTATTACAGTACAAATGTAACAGGTACTGCAAATATTATAAAGGCTTGCAGAAAGAACAATGTAAGATATCTGATCTATACCAGTTCGGCGAGTGTTGTTTTTAATGGCGCCGACATTCAGGGCTCCGACGAATCTCTTCCTTATCCGGTCAAACCGGTGTCAAGTTATACTGCAACCAAAGCTATGGCTGAAAGGCTGGTTCTGGAGGCTGACTCTCCTTCTCTGAGGACTCTGTCGTTAAGGCCTCATTTAGTATATGGTACCGGAGATAACCACTTATTTCCCAGAATAAAGAAACAATCTGAATCAGGCAGGTTACGACAAATAGGGGATGGCAGGAATCTGATAGATGTATCGTATATTGATAATGTAATTACGGCCCATCTCAATGCTGCTGAATCTTTGGCAGGCAACCCTGAAGCTTCAGGAAAGGCTTACTTCATAACGAACGGAGAACCTGTGCTGTTATGGGATTTTTTAAACGATATGCTCAGGATGTCGGGACTGCAGCCGGTAAGCAAATCAATCCCGGTATGGGCAGCATCAGCATTTTCTGTTCTTGATGAGGCAATTCATAAAACAATTATCAGGAACCGTGAACCATTCTTAACAAGGTTTCTGGTAAGTGAATTATCATTGTCTCACTGGTTTGATATCAGCAGAGCCCGCAGGCTTCTGAATTATTACCCTGAGATTTCAAATCTTGGAGGACTTAAAAAGATGACCGGATTATGAGTTTTATTGATCCATCCTGAAGCAATGTCACTGAAAGAAAAAGAGCTATTATCGTTTTTTACTTTTATGATTGCATTAATGGTTCAGTTACCATTAATTGCAGCTGATCCGGAGGATATTCAATATAAAATATCTCAAACTGATTCAACCCTCACCTTTTATGGCAGCTTCAGGACAAACAGCAGTCCTGACTGTCTTTTTGAAATATTTCTTAATTACAATCATATTAAAGCCCTTGCTTCTGATGGAATGGAAGTTCAACTGGTTGATCAGGGGAACGACTGGAACCTGATCAGATACAAATTCAGAAGATTCATTTTTTTTGAAAACATATCCGAATGGCAAAGAAAGATTGACAGGGAAAACCAGGTACTTAATATCAAACTTGTATCATCAGTGAATAACCAGACAGCAATGCCCGGGATGATCTCCTCTTCAGGCTTCTATAAAGTACGGGAACAGGGAGACGGAATAATCGTGGAGTATCATCAGTGTTGTCAGCTTACTAAAACACTATTTACAGAATTGTTTATAAAAATCCTAAGAAATGAAGCGATTCATTTTATTGAAAAGCTGGCAGAATATTCAAATGAGAATTGCAGTGATTGATAATTGAAATTTATACTTATGTTATCGGGGGTGGTACTCCTACCACGATGCCCGGAAGAGGGATTGAAACAATAATAAACCATATGAGAATACTCATAATTGCATCAATAATTTTCGTTGCTTTTGAGATCATGGCAGTGTGCCAGGCAACCAGCGACTCAGTTTTTTCTGTTAATAATAAGAAAAATGTTGTTTACGGAACACTTGGATTGTACCCCGGGACCGCATGCAATATAAATTATGAAAGACAAATAATTCATTCTGTCAAATATGCTCTGAGCTCAATAAATATCAGGCTTGGGTTTGGACTATATGGTGATCTGACCGGATCAGAAAATATGTTTTTATTAAGCTCCAGTTTCATTTTTGGACAAGGTTCAGGCCATTTTGAGACTGGCCTTGGAGCCGCATACCTCTTTGATATTGTAAGGATGAATTACGATAAGAAAACCGATATTATCCCTTCAATTAATGCCGGGTACAGGTTTCAGAAGAAAACCGGACAATTTGTTTTCCGGACCGGTATCGGATGGCCGGAGTGTATTCATATAAGTCTTGGTCTTGCGATGTGAAATCAGCTTAAGTGAGATTCATTTTATTGTTTTTTGGTTTAATCCTGAAATGATAAAATAAATAAAGGATGCCATGGAGCAGGAGAACTATACCAATTAAGAAATAAGGCCCTCTGTTAAGAAGTTCCCCATACCGAAGTTGACCAAAGAGGATTAAAAAATACCAGAGAAGGAAGAATACACCTGCATAAAGTTCATACTCCCGTGACAATATAAGACCCATAATAAACAGTACAAGAAGCATAGGGAGGATGATCCCGGGGATGTTCAGAAAATCAATAGCGGGCGAAAAAATAATATCCGCGATCATATATATAAAATACAAAACTGTATAATTGATAAGCAGTGTACCAAGAATGAATTTCCATCGACGCGACTTGTCAGGCCGGGACATCCGGGACGTTTTATACCATCCCAGTAACAGGAATGAACCTGTGACAAACAGAGGGACAGCCAGAATAATGTCCATTCCTCTTTCCCGGTTAATGAATAACCCGTTGATCCAGATGCCTGCATTAAGGATCATCAGCAGGATGCCTGCGGTAACTTTAAAACAGGCAGCATATCCTGAATTCATCTTAAAAAGTAACAATTTCTTCAATCCGCGGTAAATCTGCTTTACTCAGGAAAAAGAGAGTCCCGGAAACTGGACTTATTCCCTTTAGTCACCAAATTAATTAAAAAGCACGGATTGCGCGCACTCCGACAGTAAAAGATTTGTTAATGAAGTCTGCAGATCCACTCTCAAAAGCTAATACGAATGCCTCCGAACCATAGAATTCGGTACTTGACCAATGGTATCCGGCAATGGAAAGTTTGGAAAACCCTCCCTCATGTAATGCTTTATTTACATGAAAACAGGAGTGCCGTTTATGGTGGACAGGGGGAACGCAGTGAGGGATCTCACCCTCACGCCCTCTCCATCTAAAGTCTTGCAGGACAAGCAAGTCGTGCAGTCATGCAGTCGATCACTTTTATCTTTTTACTATTGTCTTTTATCATTTTTTTGTTTCCCACAGATACTTGCGGGTTTTGTTAAAACCTCCGGATAGCTCGAACGTTACAGCCACCGGTACTGGCCTTACTGGGAAATTCCGGGTCGCCGAGGTTGAAGTTCTCGAGCCACGCACGGGTAGCGTCGAGCTCGGTAGAACTCCAATAGTAGGCCAGGAATGTCAAATCAGTAACACCTGCAACAGTGTTTATTACAAACGCTGTGTTGTGGAGAATATTTAACTCCCAGGCGGCTGGTAAATACCAGTCGACAAAACCATCGTTAGAATAGTTATCGCAGAGGTACGCAGCGCCAGAAACGGCTCCTTGATTTACAATAGCAGTTGTATTAGCTTGCCCGTCGTGGGGGCTTTGGGCTGTGCTACCAATAAGGGAACCGGTTATACTGCTCCATGCCACTCCGGTACCTACATCAGCTAATGAAGCAATTAATCCGTGTTCAACGCCTGCATCGTTCCATAGATAAAATATAACACCTCCACCAAATAGTTCGCCCACAGAGTGGTTGCCTCCGCCACCCGGTGCTTCCCATGAAGCCAATCCATTAGCATCGGAAGTAAGCACTTTCCCGGCACCCTGGGTTCCGTCGACAATTTTTACATCTCCTAATACATCAAGAGTTGCTGAAGGACTGGTAGTTTTTATTCCCAATCTCCCACGACTGGTAAAAACCAATTCCTCTCCTGTTTCATCTGCTTGTCCGTCAAGATCATCATCCAGTCCATTTCCAAATATTTCTGTATCCGAGATATGAAATAAGCGTGCCGGCGTATTTGTACCAATGCCTACTTTGCCGTCATTAGCAATAAATAATCTGGTCAGGTTATTGGTCTTAAATCCCAGAGAAAAATCATCGGTATTTCCCAGAGTACGGTTTGTACCTGCTGTTTCTCCTCCATTGGCAAAATACCCGCCTGAGGAATGATCACCCCATAAAAAAGCCGTGTTCCAGTTACCAATTAATGTCGATGTGATCCCGCTTGCTGCATGGGCTCCAAAAACAGGATCGGTTTCGGTAAATGTCCCGGCTTTTTTTGCGTATAACGCATAAGGGACTGATAATAACTGGGACGTACCCATTACATCGTAGCTTATGCCACCGGTAGCGCCGTCAGGGTCAAGCTCAACTTTTACAAAATAGGGTCCGGCGCTCCAGTCAATGGCGCCAAAGGCTGCCGCGTTGACTGTGCCTATCTCAATGCTCACCAGGCCAAAGGCATTGGTGGTGGGTGTAAATTCTTCCACACAAACTGGGGTGCCAGTGGCGCTTCCCTGCAGTATGCTTATCTTCATGCCCACCTGTGTGGTCACAATTATTACACCGGAAACACCGCGTACCACTGCCTGGTACTGAAGCATTTCAGGCGACTGGCCTGCGAGGGTTGCAGCAAACAGAGCCGCAACAATTAAAGTGTAAAATTTCTTCATGGTCAGTGTGATTTAATTATTTTGAACGTTTTGACTTCTATCAAATTTTTTGTAATCCTAAGTATGTAGGTTGCAGGGAGCAAAGTGCTGAAAGGGATCTCCGTCTCAATGGCTTCGACGGGTTTTCGCATCAGCAATGTCCCGTTCATGTCGTAGAGAAGATACTCCATCTTTGTGAATTTCTCCTTTTCAATCCTGAGCTTTGCATTAAAGCTGACAGGATTGGGAAAGACCGTCACCGGGTAACCCGGATCAGGCAGTTCATTCATAATGGTAATTGTCAGAGATGTCTGGTGGAAACCCTGTGTAAGGATGCTGCCGGTACCTGTCAGTGTTTTTGTAATGCTTTCGCCGATTGTCCAGCTGACAGAGCCGGAGGAAGATGCCGCATGATTGCCTGTTGCGGCTATCACCTGCTGAGCAGATAATGCTCCATGTGAAATGGCAAGGAGCAGAACTAACCCGGTTATGTGTTTCATAGTCAGGACATTATGAGTTTTCAAAATAAATGTTTAAACAAAATGCTTAAAAAAACAGAAAGGGTGGAATAGAATGTGGTATATATATGGCTCCCGACATTAACAAGCCTGAAGGAAAGCAAGTTAAGCTAAAAAAGTGCTCAAGTCAAATATTTTTTACCTTTTCAGGGTTTTCTGCAAGAAAAGCAAAAATATATCTCAAATAAATATCCTCTATTTCAATTTTTAATATAAATTGGGAAGAATAAATTTATGTTTCCAATTGAATTTAAATCAGAATAAATGAAAACTAAAGAAAAATTTATTATCCTGGTTGCATTTGCTATGAGTACTCAGGTATTCAGCCAGAGTGAGCTTCCCAAGTATGCACCCTCTGTGGATGCTGTATTGAAGAATGTTAAGCTCGACATGCCCCTGGAAGGGAGAAAGTATAAAAATGGCACAGGCTTCAGCCTGAATACCAGTCTTCTAAAGGAGATGCCAAAGAGAGTTGCTCTGGTTTCCTTTTATAGTTTTGATCCTGGCATGACAAAAGTACAACGCTGGACCACCTCTAATACACTTTATAAAACGACTTATACAAAAACAACAAAAATAAATGCTACGGGTTCATCCGGGGAACTTGCAATTGGATATTACCTTCAGTCAATTGAAGAATTAATAAGCAGATTTAAGGAGTATAACATGGAACTTATGCTTCCTGATGATTATCTGGATACCGATGTAAAAAAAGAATTCTATAAAAACTTTACGGTTGAACGCGGGAAACTTAGTGAATGGATAAGCAAAATGGGATCAGGAGGACACAACAGCATTTATGGTTACATTGAAGGATATAATGTCCTGGATATAGTTAATGAACCTTATGGAAATTATTCTGCTTCGGGGGGAATGTTTATTACCCGTAAAGGTGAAGTTGCTGATAACCAGGTATGGGTAATGGATAAATGTGGTAAAGAAGTTGAATCTCTAGGAGAAAATCTTTGTGAAAACCTGGGAGTGGATGCTGTTGTTCTTATCTATTTTACAATATTTTCACCAAATGAAAAATCAGTGATACTTCAGAACGTCAATATGCATATGTTCGGTCCCAATCCAACTGCTCTTGCTGAAGGGAAAAGCGAGAAATTTAATTTCTTTAACGGGCAGTTTTATTGCGGGACACGGGTAAATACCGAGACAATTATCTGGAAGCCGGATAAGAAAGATCCATCAACCTCGGACCTTGATTTTACAGGCTTTGAGAACATTATGCAGGCTATGGCAATAAAGATGGGAGATTATCTGAAAGGACAGGATTAACCTTGGGAGACCTTACAGGTTTCTGGTCACTTCCTGAAGATGCAGGAAGATATCATGATCGTAAACCGGTTTCAGATCCCAGCTTTTCTGTATCAGGTCAAGTGCTTCAGTCAGCTTGCCCTGCTTAAACAGGCCCCAACCTTTTGTGTCAAGGTACAGGTAATTATCGGGACTCAGTTCGAGAGCCCCTTCAATAAGCTCCAGTCCTTCATTGATATTTATAGCCTTATCAATCAGAAACCATGCAAGGCTGCTAATCCTGGCAGGATTAGCAGGTTCAAGTAAAAAGGCTTTCCTGTAATATTCCTCAGCTTTTACAGGTATACCGGCTTTGTAATACATATTTGCCACTCCTGCTGCAATTGACGATTCTGATGCATTTCTTTCAGTTCTTGCCGAAATGTATTTTTCGATAGTTTCATCTGCTTTTTTCATTTTCCCGATCGATAAATTAAGAACAGCCTCCCTGTACAGTAAAAGCGGATCTCCGGGAAAATCTTCTTCAGCTTTTTTATATAGTCTCTTTTCTTCTCTGTACCTGCCTGTTTCATGATATGCTTCTCCCAGGTCAGTATAATTATAAACCCAGGAAGGTTTTGTTCCCCATTGCTGCCTTATTTCAAGAACTTTTCTGTATTCAGGAACAGCCTGATCGTATAAATGTACGGCAGCATAAGCTAACCCCAGGACATAATATGCATTTGGCGACTGATCATCTGTTTCAGTTATTTCCCTTAAATAAATAATCTCTTCTCTTGGTGTTTCAAAATAGTTGGCGTACAGCCAGTCAGCCCACAACTTCTGTATATGGGGCATTTGTTCCCTTTTCTGATATGATTTAAGGCACCATTCTTTGGCCTGGTCGTAATATCCCTGGTTCCCGTATGCAGTGGAAAGGTAAAATATCGCAGCAGCAAAGTTTGAATCGATATCCACTGCTTTCAGTAACAGGTTCCTGGCGGAAGTATAATCAAGATTGTTAAAAAATGAAATGCCTTGCATAAAGTACCTGTATGCCTCAGGAGAATATGTTGATACAACTAATTGAGATTCGTGGGAATAATCTCTTTCGAGTTCAGAAACTAAAAGGAAGTTTATTATCATTCCTGATATTAGTTCAGTTTGCTGAAAAATCTCTTCTTCCATTTTCATACTCTCAATCTGGAAAGATTTATATATATCCCCTGATTTAGAATCGATAAGTTGTGCCGTTATGCGGATTACAGAGCCGGATTGTTTTATTGTTCCCAGGATAAATACATCTGCTTCCAGTTTCCTTGATACATTTCCGGCAAATGAAGGAGTCAATGCTTTATATGTTTCATTTCCGGCACTCCCGACCAGTCCGTTTACTGATTCCGGCTGCCTTACTTGTAGTTCCCGGTAACTTGTGAGATTATTTATCAGTTCATTCTGTATCCCGGCCTGCCATACATTCCATGTTGTATCATTTGTCATGTTCTGAAACGGCATAACTGCCACAGAAATTCTGTTTCCTGATGACCTCAGGTTTTCGATAGTCTGTTTTTTAAAGATTTTTGGCCAGGCCCAGATTCCGGCAGCCAGAAGAATTCCGGCAGTTAATACCCATATAAATACTCTTAACATTTTAGACAATGAGATTTTCCCACCTTCTTTTTTAACGGTTTTCCGGCTGGTTTCCGGTTTCGCTGAAGTATAATGGTTTTTATTATCAGAATCAGAATAGGCAGATGATGCGGCTTTCATTCCCAGGATTATCTCTTTGATTGCCAGAGCAACCTTATTGATCTGGTTCCTGTATCTTGTTTTGTTCAGGTTTGTCTTTTCATCATCCCCTGCGGTCAGAGGCCTGTTTACTCCGGGTTCCTTATAAATAAATTCTATTCCCCTGAGAAATCCGCTGAGTTCTCCTTCAACCAGTTTTTTATCTTCCGGATCAAGGTCGTGGATCTGAACCGGAAGGATCCTGCTGGTAACATTACCACCCTGGAGTTTTATTTTAAGACTATATTGATCCCCTGATGCCTGATCAATAAACGCTCTGAACTCGTGCACCCAGGCAAATGATCTGGGGTCGCAATATGTCCGGGATATTACCGGGATGAATACTGCACATTTAAGTTTTTCTCTGAGAGAAGCATCAACATCATGCGTTTCAAGAAGTCCGTCATGAGGGTTAATATCAAAATATAGACTTATATCTTCCTTGAAGGTCGATTCAAGCTCTGTTTTAAGAGCTTCAACGAACTCGCTTACCCATCTGTCACCTTTATTGTCTTTCTGGCGGTAGCTGATAAATATGTCATATTCGTATCCGGCGATGAGACTGGCCATAAAGAAGGGTTTATTTTATTTCATCATGAACTGACTGAAGGATTTTTAGGCAGTAAAAAAGTAAATTTTGTCCAGACTCCCGGTTCACTGGTCACCCATATCTGTCCGTTGTGATCTTTAATGATCTGCTTTACTATTGAGAGGCCCAGTCCTGATCCGGTTTTAATATCCCTGGGAACATTTGAAGCCCTGTAAAATTCATCAAAGACTTTTATAAGTTCTTCCTTTGGTATTCCAATCCCTGAATCAGAAATTTCCGTGACAATATGATTTATCCGGCTTTTAACAGTTAACTCAATTCTGCCATTTTGGGGAGTGTACTTGATGGCATTCATGAGCAGGTTTGAGTATAGTTCTTCAATTGTAAAGGGATTCCCTGTGATAGTCTGAACAGATTTATCAATATAATAACTGAAAATAATCTCCTTATCCTTTATGAGCATCTGTGTCTGGGCCAGGACTTTATCTATCAGATCATTAAGGGCGAACTCTTCGAATTCACTATCATGCTTTAGCCTTTTCCTTGTAAGGTTCAGAAGATCTTTGGTAAAACCCGACAGAATTTCAGTCCGCTCAAATGCCCGGTTGGCAAATTCCTCCTGAACATTATTAAGGGGCCCGGTTGCTTTTGACCTCACCACTTCCAGACAGCTCAGTATTGCAGCAATATGTCCCTTAATATCATGGGTAACCCGGAGTACATATTCGTTTTTCAGCTTGTCTTTGTTTTCCAGCTCAATATTGGTTTTTACATATGTCTCCTCACTCCTGATAGACCGGTGTATTATCATATGCGACAGGCTTACAATAAGAACTGCTGTACATGCAAAGATGAAACCGGCTCCGAAGACATAAAAAACGGATTTGTACAGATCGTGAGCGACTAAACCTTCCAGCTGATAATGGGGGATAACCGCATAACATTCAAGAAGTCCCAGAAGAGCTGCCAGGACAATTGCAAAGACCGCGTAGATATAGCTTTGAAATGCAGAAAAAATTGAGCTTGCAATAATCAGATGGAAAAAGTAGAAGAGGATCAGGGGATTCTCCACGCCCCCTGAATAATGAATGATCAAAGTAAGGATTATCAGATCTGTTACTATTTGCAGATGAATGTCCTGCTTGATCTTTTTAACTACTTTGCTGCCTTTGTCTTGTTTTAACCTGCCCAGGATGATCCTGTGAATGACATTCAGTGCAAACAGAACAGAAGCAAGTATATAAACTGCCCTTTCCTGAACTTGAATACCCAGCAGGTGACTGACAATGAAATTGGAAACAACCAGGATAATTATAGCAACCCATCTGATCCGTATGAACCATTTGACAAAAAATATGTGCGCCGGTACAAGTTTCTCTTCCATTATCAGTCGATGCCAAATAATCCGTCAACCTGTGCAAGTACCTGCTGATCAGTGAAATGACGTCCTTTAATTGCTGATGACGGGCAGGCTGCCACACATACGCCGCAGCCCTTGCAGAGTGCACTGATTATATGGCTCTGTTTCTTTTCTTCAATGAATTCTATTGCGCTGAACGGGCAGAGGGTGTTGCACAGGCGGCATCCGGAGCAAAGGTTCTCATTTACCTCAGAGTAGAGAGCGTCAACCTCGATCCTTTCCTTCGCTATTCTTGCAAGTATCCTGGCAGCTGCGGCACGGGCCTGTGCCACCGTGTCGGGAATGTCCTTCGGGGCCACACAGGTACCAGCTATAAACACACCGTCTGTTGTGGTGGCTACAGGTTCAAGCTTGGGATGGCTTTCAATAAACCAACCTTCCTTATCCTGGCTTATATTTACAGTTCTGGCTATCTCGTGCGAATCCTCCCGGGCTTCCATACCCACCATAAGTATGACCATGTCGGCCGGAATTTCAATAAGTTCTCCGGAGAGTTTTTCATTGACCTCAATCAGCATCTCACAGCCATCTTTGGGATCTGCTTTATGAATCACGGGCCTGTCACCTTTTTCATACATAAGAAACAGAGTTTTGGCTTCCGAAGAGCGGCGATAGAAATCCTCATGTCCTTTTCCGAATGCATGCATGTCAATATAGACATCAGATATGTAACATTCAGGATTAGCAGATTTGATCTCGTGAGCATATTTCAATGCGGTCATGCAGCATACCCTTGAGCAGTAAGTATGGAACTCCTGGCTTCTGCTACCCACGCAATGTATTATAGCAACATATTTAGGCGTTTTCCCTTCTTTTGTTTCAATTCGTCCGGCACGGATCATCTTTTCCAGCTCAAATGAAGTAATTACATTTGGCAGCTTGCCGTATCCGTAGTGTACTATGCGGGATGCGTCGAATTCCTTATATCCGGTACAGACGACAACATTTCCTATTTCGATTTCAACCGGCTTCTTTTTCCCTGTCTCTTTTCCGTTCAGCGAGTTTATTGTCGCTTTAAAGTTCCCTATGAATCCCGTGAGGTCAGTTACTTTTGACTGCAGGTGAATATGGATCTTCTTATTCTCATTGGTCCTTGTTATTTTTTCGGTAAGGAGATCGCGGGCAGAATACAGGTACGGTGCAGTTAGATCAATCCGTGCGAGATTTCCCCCGAGATGATCGTTCTTTTCTACAATATGGACCAAATTTCCTGCATCAGCGATTTCCAGTGCTGCAGTCATGCCTGCAATTCCTCCGCCTATGATCAGTACGTTAGGGCACATGTCAACTGAAACACTCTCCAGTTCCTCGTGCAGCTCCACCTTCCGCACAGCTGCATGCACAAGCGCTTTGGCTTTTTCTGTTGCTTCCACAGGATCAGTATGAACCCAGCTGCACTGTTCGCGGATATTGGCCATCTCAAAAAGATACTGGTTAAGGCCGGCAGAGCGAAGAGCGCTGCGGAAAGTACGCTCGTGCATATTCGGGCTGCATGCTGCAACGACTATCCTGTTAAGGTTGTGTTCCCTGATATCCTGGGTTATCATCTCCTGTCCCGGATTGGAGCACATATATTTATATGATTTTGCCAGGGCAACATTGGGCAGTCCGGATGCAAACCTTGCAACTTCTTCAACGTCAACTATTTTGGCGATATTTGTGCCGCACATGCAAATATATACGCCTGTTCTGCAATTTTTCATGGTTGGATTCTATTACTTTATAAGGACCGGATTTACGCTTAAGATAGTTTCCCGCTGTGTGATTGCATCACGACGGATGGCTGCAAAATACATAGCAAGCGGCCTGTAGATAAGGTGTGACCATTTGCTGAAAGGCATTCTTAGAAGCCATGGCACAACACTCATTAAGTGGATAATATAAGTAATGTTGGCCAGTTCAAGAAGACCGGTACGATGGAAAATATGCTGGGCGATCCCGGTCAGAACAATTATAAAAAGCAGAACCACAAATACCCAGTCGGTCCCGTGTGATTTCTTATATTGGATATAATGTTTTCTGAAGCGGCCCCGGATGAAATAAATGGTCCCGGCAATCAATCCTATGCTGGCCAGGTACCCGAAGATATGTACCTCCCACCGGATTTCAGGACCTGCCTGAAGACGCTCGATAAATACCATGACCAGGATAAGCATGGTTACATATCCTAGCATTAGGCCCAGGTGCAGCAGCCATGGCATATAAAGTGCGTGACCACGTTTTTTTTCACAATCCGCATAGCGCTTCTGTGTAAAGAAATGCCAGGGAAGCTGGTATAATTGTTTAATATACAACCATGGTGATACGGGAAACGGAGATCCTTTAATCATAACAAGATACCACATGTGGATAGCGTTCATAATAAGAAATAGAGCAAGGATCCCGCCAACAGTAAGGTCAAATTTATGAATGAATCCGCTTGGAAGAAATGCTCCTTCACCATCATAAATATGGAAACTGCCGCGCGACAAACCATAAAAGAGCATAAAGGAGCCGGTAATAAGGGCAACTATGATTATTGCCAAGACCTCAGTAGCTCTGGATTTGAAAAATTTTCCGGCCAGGCCTGTGAAGTCATAGCGGGAAATGAGCCAGCGTCTGAGGCTCATCATCGTTTCCCCCGGATCTGCTTCCCTGGGACATTGTTCCGAGCATTGTCCGCAATAGTAGCATAGCCATGGTTCCAGGGTGGTTTCAAGCTTCCTGTCAAGCCCCATCTGCAAAAAGCGCATCGATTTGCGGGGGAATTTGTATACCTCGTCAGCGTGCGGGCAGACTGTTGAACAGTCGCCGCACTGGTAGCACAATTGAACATCCTCTGCACCAAAACGGTCCAGGTCATCAATAAATGTCGGATTTACTCTTGTTGACATAACTTCCTCCTTAAATTGTGTGTATGGTTTTGGCTTTGGCTTCAATTTCACTTAGAGTGAGGCTGCTCATATGTCCGATCCCTTTTTTGCTTGTAAAGCTTCCCAGAACTCCTGCGGCAACTGCAGACGCCTGCGCCACGGTATCCGGAATATCTTTCGGGGCCTGGCACATTCCGGCCACGTAAATTCCACCCTTGTCGGTGTCGGTAGGGCTTCCGTTATAGTCGAGTTCTGAAAACCAGCCGTCTGTATCTCTTTGAATTCCAAGCATCCTGCTGAGCTCTTCTGTTCCCGGTGTCGGAATCAGACCAACTGCAAGGATAACCATATCGACTTTGAATTCAACCAGCCTGTCATTGAAAATATCTTCTCCCTTGACCACCATCTGGCCGTTATTCATGGCAACAGATGCGGAATGTCCACGCACCACGAATGTCCCTTCCTGTTTTATCCTTTCAGCAAATTCCTCATAGCCTTTACCGAAAGCTCTCATATCGATATAAAACTCGTAAACTGTCACATTAGGTACTTTTTCCTTGATCAGGTGTGCAAATTTCAGCGAATACATGCAGCATACACGCGAGCAATACGGATTATACTTCTTGTTTCTTGATCCTACACAATGAATAATTGCAACGCTTGCAGGAGGGATGCCTTCGGGAGAAAAGACCCATTCGTCCTTCTCACTCTTCTTGTTAAAACGTTTTGTTTTGGTTACTATATGGCCTCCTGTAGTTCCTGAAGCATTGGTAAGACGTTCAAATTCCAGTGATGTAAGTACATTGGGGAAGACGCCGTATCCGTATTGTTCAATCTTGCTGACATCAAGAAGTTCATACCCTGTAGCCAGTATTATATTTCCTACCTCTATATCTATAATATGTTCCGGCTCATTCAGATTTATGCATTCTTTAGGGCATTTTTTTACACATACACCGCATTTCTTCCCATCAGAAAGTATATAGGTACAGCTTTTTTCATCCACAAGGTAGGCGTTTGGAACAGCCTGGGGGAAAGGAATATATACTGCTTTGCGCAGGGATATGCCGGCATCAAACTCACTTTTAACCTTTACCGGGCACACTTCAGAGCAGAGGTTGCAGGCGACACATGCCTTTACATCAACAAACCTGGGGCTCTGCCTGATTTTAACCCTGTAAGATCCCGGTTTTCCCGAAACTGAGATTACTTTCGCTTTTGTCAGAAGCCGGATCATTTCATGCTGCCCGACAGAAACCATCTTGGGTGTGAGAATACAGGCGGCGCAATCAAGGGTAGGGAATGTTTTATCGAACATCGCCATATGACCGCCAATGGTTCCTGTCTGTTCAACAAGGAAAACCTGTTTTCCTGCATTGGCAATTTCAAGAGCTGACTGGATCCCGGCGATACCTCCCCCGATAATAAGAGTCGCATGGTTTACCGGATTCCCTCCCGGCACTGCTGCCAGAGGGAAGGGGACGCCCATTGTAGCACAGGCAACAATGGCTTTTGCACGATCCATTGCATTTTCACCCCGTGCCCCGTGCTCCTGGAAGGAGGCAAGCCGTATCTCATCAGTGTTGCCTTCCGTAATTGCCATTGCTCTTGTGAAGACCGGCTTGTAATACCCCGGTATATCTCCTGCAATAACAATCCTTTCAAGGTTATATTTTTTTATCTGATCTGTAAGAAATTTCACTGAGGGAAGTGGCTTCACTCTCAGTATCTGGACCGTCTCGACATCAGGTAGATTTGCCGAGTATTTGGCAATCGAATCTATATTAAGACTCCTGTTGTCCTCTGTCTGTAAGAAAAAGACTCCGGTTCGCATAGATTTGTTTTTAAAATATATTAATCTCTTATCAAACGCTGTTTAAGTTCACCATTTGGTTCACGTATTTCAATTATCAGAGGCATCTGTCCCGGCAGGCTGTGTGTTGCACAGCTGAAGCAGGGATCGTAAGCCCTGAAGGCCATTTCAACCAGGTTGAGGATACCATCCGATACTTCCGTTCCCTTTTTGATAAAGCCCTGGGCAGCTTTCTTTATGGACATGCAGATAGCGGCATTATTATTAGTTGTGCCGACTATTATGTTAACTTTCTTTACAATACCTCTGTCATCTGTCCAGTAATGATGCGTAAGTGTACCTCTCTGGGCTTCAACTATGCCGACACCCTCACCGGGGATCGGACCAAGCTGTGCTCTCAGTTCTTTGCCTGTTATATCAGGGTCCATGGCAAGCTCAAGGCATCGTTCTGCGGAATAGAGAAGCTCCACCAGCCTGGCCCAGTGCATTGCCAGTGTTGCATGTACAGGTTTCCCTCCCAGAGTGCTGTACATATGTTCATATTCCTTCTGGGCGAGGGGAGTGGCCATCCCGTCGGCAGCATTGAGCCTGGATAGCGGCGTGGCATGATACACACCCGAGTTCTGGCCGTCAATAAATCCTGTCCAGCCGATCTTTTTAAGGAAGGGGAATTTGAGGTAACTCCATGGTTCTACATGTTCTGCAATATATTCGAGATATTCAGGGGGTGAATATTTGCATAATTCCTTTCCTTCCGTATCAACTACCCTGACTTTACCGTCATAAAAGTTTACTTTATTGTTATTATCCACGAGTCCCATTGAATGAAGCTTCAAAGAGTATGGACCGTTAAGGATTATGTCCAGATATTCTTTGTTTGCAAGAACAACATCCTGAAATAACCTGAGTGAGAATTTTCCGAATTCAACAAAACCATTTGCTTTGGTTACAATGTCATCTCTTTCACTCTGAGAGAGGCCTCTGCGAACGCCACCGGGTATATTCATGACAACGAATGTCTGATGCCCGCCGAGAAGAGCCTGTATCTCCTGGGCCAGGCGTCTTTGCTTTATTACCTCTAAACCGGCCTCTTTACCGACTTTTTCAATCACTCCAAGGATATTCCTTTTGGATGGTGGAGCAAAAGGTCCTACAACAAAATCAGGAGCAGCAAGAGCGTAGAAATGGGCAGTATGGCTGTGAATGAAGTGTGCCATGTAAAATAGTTCCCTTAGTTTCTTAGCTGTAGGCGGGGGTTCAACACCAAAAACAACGTCCACAGCCTTACCTGATGCCATGTGGTGACAGCCGGGGCAAACACCGCATATCTTTGCCACAATGGCAGGGAGCTCTTCAACAGGCCGCCCTTCACAGAATTTCTCAAAACCCCTTAGTTCAGGTACCTGGAAATAAACATTTTGCACATCCCCCTCATCATTAAGGAAGATCTCTATTTTACCATGGCCTTCAAGCCTTGTAATCGGATCTATTGTAATTGTTCTCATGGCATTTTTCTTCTTATAATTGAGGAAGGCAGGCTGAAACGATAAAAAGAGCCGGCCGGATCAACAAGATCTTCAAGCACCCTGCTGATATCCTCAGGTTCTTTTTCATCAATAATACTTGCGATAGCTGACATCATCTTGGCTCCGGGATCTGCCACACCGGCAGGAGGCCCATAACAACCACGGCATGGTGCATTACCTTTAATGCAGCGATAGCCGCACCCGGCTCTTGTGGCAGGTCCCATGCAAAGTACCCCCTGTTCCATGAAGCAGGTGATTCCGTCATCTTGTATTTCCCAGGGGCGGTAAAATTTCCTGATCTTCTTGTTTTCAGACTTCTTCCTGATGCATTCATCACACTGTGTTTTGGTTTCAGCACCTATGACCGATCCTTTCGGAGGCAGTTCGGCTCCGCTTACAATGGCAGTAAATACTTCAAGAAGCCTTTCAGTCTGAGGAGGACAGCCCGGAATTGAATAATCTACGTCAACTGTCTGGGAGAGAGACCGCACATCATTAAAAAACTCAGGCAGGTGCAGGTTCCCCTCAGCGACCTTAACCAGGATCTCGGGTCTGACTCCTTCAGGATTTATTGTTGACTCGCTTTCGGAATAGATCCGGTTGAAGATTTCTTCTTTGGTTGAGAAGTTGGCAAGCCCGGGAATTCCTCCCAGTTGGGCGCAGCTTCCATAGGCAACCAGAATTTTGCTCTTTTTCCTGAGCAGTCTGGCCATATGTTCGTTCTCACTGTTTCTGACAGCCCCGTTGAACAGGGTCACATCAATATGGTTATCCGGCATCTCTTCCACATCCCTGTATTTGATATCAAGTGCTATCGGCCAGAAAACCAGATCGGCTGCTGCCACAACATCAAAGAGTTTTTCATGCACATCCAGGACAGACACACAACAGCCTCCGCATGCAGCTGCCCAGTAAACAGCCAGTTTCAATTTTGGTTTTGATCCTTCCATTTTTTTTGGTTTTATTTTCAGATCTTAATTGTTTCCTTTATCCTGCATGGTCCGAGTTCATTGATGGTCTCTGTAAAGCTGTTCACCAGCTCGGCAAATTGCTTTCCCTCGCTGGCGCTGATCCATTCCAACTTTAGCCTCTCAGTCTCAATACCCATCTGCTGGATATATTTCTGAAGCAGGAGGAACCTGCGGAGACATCGGTAATTTCCCTCCTGGTAATGGCAGTCACCGGGATGACAGCCACAAACAAGCACTCCGTCGGCACCGTTTTTAAATGCCCTGAGTACAAATGTTGGTTCAATACGGCCGGAACACATCACCCTTACAGCGCGGACATTTGCTTTGTATTCCATTCTTGATGTTCCTGCCAGGTCTGCACCGGTGTATGAGCACCAGTTACACAGAAATGCGACAATTTTCGGATTGAATTCCATCTTTAAGTGTGAATTTAACAGAACATGATTTTAACCTCGGAATCCAATTTATGCAAAATATTAATGCGAAACCCTTTATGTGTTTTTTTTCACAATAAATAAGAAGTTTTTTTTCAGGGTTTATTAAGAAAAAATAAAAAAAATAACAGCAAGAGAATTAAGTTGCTGATTATCAGGCATAAATAGAAAAATAAAGAAATCAGGCCTGACTGTATAAATTAAAATACAAACGGAATGCTACTCCTTTTTTTGAGGCCAGTTACTCCATTTACTGGTTTTTTGCTTCAGGAGCTCTTCAACTTTAATATACAGCTCTTCGGTTTTAACTGGTTTATCAATAAATGCATCAACCGGTAAATACTCCCCGTCAGTTTCAGGTGAGAAATTAAAAAATGGTCTTTCTGTATTAATTGCCGTAACCATAAGGACAGGGATACTGGCGAATAATTTGTTATGTTTAAGTTTTTGAGCAAAATCAAAGCCTTTTGATTCTCCTTGGCTCCCGAACATCACATCAAGGATGATGAGGTCAGGCTTTTCCTGGTTCATTTTATCCAGGCCTTCTGCAGGATCGTAAGCAAAGTTCACAATATAATTCCTGTTCTCAAGTAATTTAACCATAGCTGCGACAAGGTCAGCATCATCTTCAATTATGAGGATCTTCTCCTGTTGATTCATATTAAGTTCCTCCTTTATTTATTATAAAATTACAAATAAATTGAATAACGGCAATATAATCGGGAAAAAACAAAACAGAAACCTGAACATTCATGCCAGACAGTTTTGCACTATTGTTTCAGCTTTCTCCAGGATGACGGGATATGCTTTCTTCAGTTCTGCTGAGAGTTCTTCACTGAACTCCAGGTCGCTGATAATCTCAACTGCAATAACATGCAAATCCGATGGCAGGTCAATATCCAGAAGTTCTCCCATTTTCAGGGCGGTAAGGAAATTAATATCATGAAGATTTGAAATATTGGAAGTCTCCCTGAAATCAGACGGTTTAAAGTGATAAACCTCTCCTGGTTTGCCATTAACTGACCGTATTGCATCAATAAAGATCACTTTCCGGTATCCTTTAATATATTCCATTATCTCAAGCCCCCCGCAGGAAGTATAATTAAAAATGATATCAGGCCTCGTAAAAATCTTTGACAGATCTCTGGCAAGTCTCGGACCTATCCCGTCATCCGTGAGGATATCATTGCCCAGGCCAAGTATCAGGATCTTCTTTTCGTTCATTCTCAGGAATCTTATATAAAATACAAGATAGATAAATAATGCGGGATTTTTTTATATCAGCATCCTGCTGGCATTATTGATCAGGTTTTCTTACTACGGGCTTTAAAACAAATCTGATGTACTGGGCTATGGTACTGAAGACCTTCATTTTAGATCTGTCCTTTCTGTTCAGCGATTTAAGCACCATGGGGATCTCTAAAATGGTTGCATTCAGCCTTACCGCTTTTAGCAGGACCTCAAACATGCAGACAAATCCTTTTTCAGAGATAATTGTATTATAATTCTGCTTTATTCTTTTTATAAGACTTAAACGGTAAACTCTGTAGAAAGAACTAAGTGTCTGGATTTTAATATTAAAGACAAACCGAAGGAAGATATTTGCAGAAAATGAGATGAGCTTGCGCATGAAGGAGGACTTTTCAAATCCCCCGCCCTGGACGTAGACAGACGCCAGGACAAGGTCATAATCAAGCGCCGAGATATTGACCATTTTGGGCAGGATACAGATATCGGAGGTGTTGTCAGCCTCCATTGTTATTATTATATCAGCTTCATTATCACTTTCTTTAAGTATCCATTCAAAGCCCAGGTTAAAAGAATCACCCGGTCCCCGGTTCCGGTCCTTTGTAATGATATGACAGGGTCGGGACTGAAAAAGAGTCTCAATTTTAAAAACTGTATCGTCAGTTGATGCATCATCGACAAAAAGATAAAACTTATCCTCCTCCTGCAGTGATGCGAGAAGATTCTCAGCCAGCAGATCAAGGTTTGCCGACTCATTATAAACGGGTATGAGAAAGTACATGCTCATGAGAGGGGCAAGGTTAAATTCCCATTATGCTGCGTTGCCAGGCAATAGTTTTCTTTAGCCCTTCTTCCAGTGTCCAGACGGGTTCAAAATTGAAAAAGTCTTTCATCCTGCTTATATCAGGAACCCTTGCCATTACATCTTCGTATTTCCCGAAATCAGAGTAGGGGATGAATTTAAGGCGAGGTTCTGAGCCATTGCCGTTTATCATCTTCCATATAAGATCAGCCAGGCCGATAATGGATATTTCACAGTCATGTGCCGATCCTATGTTGAATATCCGGTTGTCAGACTTATTGTTTATAATAATATGCATCAGTGCATTTACGGTATCTTCAATAAAGGTGAATGTCCTTGTTTGCCTGCCGTCGCCATGGATCTCGATCTCCTCGTTCAAAAGAGCCTTGCCTATGAATACTGACTGGGGACCTCCCCACCATGTCAGGTTCTGGTTCGGGCCGTATGCTCCGAAAAACCTCGCAATTGTATAATCAAGGCCAAACTCCTCATGACCGGCAATGATATATTGCTCCCCGTAAATTTTGGATACAGCATATGCCCATCGTTTGACGGTTGTGGATCCCAGTACCAGGTCGGATTCTTCTGAGAACGGTACAGCCTGATTCTTGCCATATACATCCGAAGTGGAAGCGAATATCAGTTTTGATTTGTCCGAAACGCATTTCCGTACAATGGTCTGAAGATTTCTGATATTATCATCGAGAGTACTGAAAGCGTTTGTATACCGCGGTATCTTCCGGGAGGCCAGGTGAACGATTATATCTGCTGTGTTTTTTTTCAGGCAGTCAGGATTGCCGATGTCACCTTCCGTAAATTTAAATTTTTCAGATTCCCTGAATTTCCTTATGTTCCTCTCAAATCCATAGCTGAAATTATCTATCCCGATGACTTCATGGCCCGATTCAAGCAATTTCCCGGCAAGATTGGACCCGATAAATCCTGCAACTCCTGTAATAAGGACTCTCATGACCGAAAGGGAATAATGTTATAACATGCCAATTTACGGTTTCCTGCTGAACAAATCAAATTCGCTGGTATTCAGTTCAAGCCTGTCATATGTGATGGCAATAGTATCGGAATAAAGTGACTTGTTTATAAGCAGGCAGGCATGCTTATTATTCAGGTCAGGATCCAGGCTGATATTCTTATACCGGGCATAATATGAGTGAAGGCTCCAGTTTGTCCACATTTCGGGCAGTATGTTTATTGTACTTTTTTCTGCCAATTTTGCTGAAATTACTTTCATATCATTGATCATATCCTTGTTTCTGTTTACATGCCCTGAGAAGTATACTGAGAGTGCAATTCCTGTCACGAGAAGTAACATGCTGGTAACTTTAAAAATTTTATATTGTGTCGATTGAAAGTTGATACGGCTGATAATGGTTTCAACTTGGGTGCTGATCAGAACAGAAAGTGAGAGGGCGAAAAATGGAAGGCTGGTGAGAAGATAGTATCCACTTTGTACTCTCGTGATCATAATCGGCAGTACGCCGGAAAGTCCCAGACAGAAAAACGCGGCAGCAGCGTTCA
>Ga0209287_10000236_pt1 | contig 36998 bp, 36 predicted proteins | sample PPLLak3cmMay2015_2_FD_187255 | JGI IMG/M metagenome (GOLD analysis project Ga0209287, IMG submission 187255) | Freshwater sediment microbial communities from Prairie Pothole Lake near Jamestown, North Dakota, USA - PPLs Lake P8 Core (1) Depth... | ecosystem: Environmental > Aquatic > Freshwater... | reverse complement strand
AAGAGGTTCATGCGATCCTGAAGAACGATCTGGCCAGCGGCTGCATGCCCTCCAGGAAATTCGGAGCCAATGCGGCTTGGTGGTGGTTTTCGAATCAGGTTAAGGTCGCACGTCGAAAAGCCGAATGGCGAAACAAAAACCTGCCCCTGAACTTTAGGTGGAGGATTGTGGGTGGCCCGTGAATTGACTTGGCTCCCGATCTATGATATAAATTGTGCTTTGTTGTCAAAAATCGAGAATACAAAATGTTGATCAATATAAACAAAATATCCGCAAAAGGGTTGTCGATCAAGGATACGCTCGAAATCGACGAAGAGGCCCTTGTTGAGAATGACAGCCAGTTTCTGGATAAACTGAACTATCAGGTCCAATTACACCGCGAACAAAACCGGATCAAGGTTCAAGGACGCATTCGTACCGTCATTTCCATTCCCTGCATCCGTTGCATGGAACATTACGAGTTGAAAGTCAATTCCCGCTTCGATATCATTCTTTTCCCCGTCGAGATGCTCGAACAACAGAATGCAGGGAACCTCAATCCCGAAGAATTGGAATACATTTTTTACGAAGGGGAGAAAATCGATCTGGAAAAGATCCTGATCGAGCAGATCAATCTATACCTCCCCCCATATCCCCTGTGCCAGCCCGACTGCCATGGCCTCTGCCCGAAATGCGGCACCAATTTGAACCATTCTCAATGCCCCTGTTCCTTTACACAGGAACAAATCAAATTTTCGTTCGATAAGCTCAAGAGGTGAACCATGCCCCAACCCAAACGGAGACATTCCCATTCCCGCAAGAATAAGCGTAGATCCCACGATTTTTTACAGGTGGAGGGCCTTTCGCTGTGCCCCAATTGCAAAGAACCGAAACTCCCCCACCGGATCTGTCAACATTGTGGGCATTACGACGGAAAACAAGTGATCAAGGGTGAAGAGGAATAGAGAATGCCCTCTTTCAATATCGCTGTCGACGCTATGGGAGGAGACCAGGCCCCCGGTGTCGTCATCGAAGGGGTGATCGACTCCCTCAGGTCACACAACGGCCAGGGTGACGATTTCATCATCACTCTGGTCGGAAAAGAGAAGGAAATTCTCAAAGAGTTGAAAAAACACCCCGGCTTCCGTTCTGACCGGCTTCAGATCGTCGATGCCATGGAAGAAATTTCCATGAAAGAACAATTTCTCTCCTACTGGCGAAGACGTGATCAAACCTCGATCCAGAGAGCGATCGACCTGGTCAAGGAACAACGGGCTCAAGCCATGGTATCGGCCGGAAATACAGGCGCGGTCATGACCATCGCTAAAACCCAACTCGGTTCCCTGAAGAATATCGATCGGCCGGCTCTTTCTCTGATGTTGCCGACACTCAAGGGGAGCAGCCTCCTGGTCGACGTCGGAGCCAACACCGATTCCAAGCCCCATAACCTGGTTCAATTCGCTCTCATGGGCAAGATCTATTTGGAATGCGTGCATGGGATCAAAAACCCCAAAATCGGATTGATGAACATCGGCGAGGAGGAGGTCAAGGGCAATGAATTGACCAAATCCACCCACAACCTCTTGAAGAACCTTGATATCAACTTTATCGGTAATGTGGAAGGACGCGATGTCTACATGGGCGAAGCCGATCTGATCGTCACCGATGGCTTCACCGGCAACGTCACCCTCAAGGTGTCGGAGGGGGTCGTCGACGTCATGCTTTCCATGTTGAAGCGGGAGATTATGTCCAACCTCTTTTCCAAAATAGGTTTTTTCTTTCTGAAAAAATCGCTCAACCGGATCAAGAAAAAAATGGACTACGCGGAATACGGCGGAGCCATGCTGCTCGGAGTCAATGGCATCGTCATCATCGGTCATGGCCGGTCCAATGCCAAGGCCATCCGCAATGCCATCAATTTGAGCTATAAATTTATCAAAGGACAGGTTTTGGAAAAGATCTCCCGGGAGATAGAGAAGCTCAAAAATGTGCAATTGGAGACCCCCCATGTATGATACTCAAAAAACCGCTATCATAACCGGCGCCGCCCGTGGCATCGGCAAGTCGATCGCCAAGAAACTGGCCACCAGTGGAATACAGGTCGTGATTTCCGATATTCTCGATGATGCCGCTCAAGAAACCGCACTTGAACTTCAATCTCTGGGCGTTAAAACCCTGGCGGTGAAATCGGATGTGTCCAAACCCGATCAAGTCGAGGAATTGATGAAACGGACGATCGAACATTTCGGAGCGATCGACATTTTGGTTAACAACGCCGGGATCACCAGGGACAACCTCTCGATCCGGATGAGCGAATCGGAATGGGACCTCGTTATCGACATCAACCTGAAAGGTTCTTTCCTTTGCTCTCAGGCAGCCGCTAAGGAGATGATGAAAAAACGGTTTGGAAGGATCGTCAATATCGCCAGCGTCGCCGGTATTTTAGGTTCAGCCGGACAAGCCAATTATGCCTCTTCTAAAGCTGGACTCATCGGTCTCACAAAAGTGATGGCACGGGAACTCGGTTCGCGAAACATAACCGTCAATGCAGTCGCCCCCGGTTTTATTCAGACCGAAATGACCGACAAACTTCCGGATCAGGTGAAGGAAGGATATCTATCGCAAATCCCGCTCAAACGGGCCGGAACCCCCGAAGATATCGCCGATGCCGTCTTGTTTCTCGTATCCCCTGCAGCCCACTACATCACGGGAACCGTACTGAATGTTTCGGGTGGGCTTGTAATATAAAAAAAAGGAGAAAAACCATGACAAAAGAAGAAGTCCTCAGCAAAGTCAAAGCGGTTGTCGCTGAAAAACTCAATGTTGGCGAAGATCAGATCACCGCCGAAGCCAAGTTTGTCGAAGATCTCGGTGCTGATTCCCTAGATCAGGTTGAGTTGATTATGGCTTTGGAAGACGAGTTCAAATTGAAGATCCCTGAAGAAGAAGCGGAAAAACTAGTGACCGTCGGAGCAGCCGTCGATTACGTAATAAACAAAGCCTGATCTACATCAGTATGAGTAATCGTCAAAAGAGCTTGCCACTCAGACGGGTCGTTGTAACCGGTATCGGCCTGTTGACGCCGATCGGGAAAAACGCCACGGAAAACTGGGCCAATATCAGCCAAGGAAAAGGTGGTATTGGTCCGATCACCCGATTCGATGCCCAGAACTATGCATCCAGGATTGCAGGTGAAGTAAAAAACTGGGATCCCTCCGCTCATTTCGATCGCAAAGACCTTCGCAAATTCGATCCCTATATTCAATTCGCCTTGGTGGCAGCAGAAGAAGCTTGCAAGGACGCCGGTATCACCGAGCTAAACAATGAGGAAAGGAACCGGGCAGGCGTATTTATCGGCTCGGGGATCGGAGGCATATTTACCATCGAAACTTATGTGCAAATCCTCCTGGAAAAAGGCCCGGACCGCGTCTCTCCCTTTTTTCTGCCCGCCTCCATTGCCAACCTGGCTGCCGGTCAGGTATCGATCCGTTTCGGTCTCAAGGGGCCAAACATGGCGAATTGCACGGCTTGTGCCACCAGCACCCATTCCATCGGTGATTCCTTCCGCATGATTCAACGTGGTGATGCTGATATCATGGTGGCCGGAGGAGCGGAGTATCCGATCACACCCTTGGGAGTCGCCGGCTTTACTGCCCTACGCGCCCTTTCCACCCGTAACGACAACCCCGAAAAAGCTTCCCGCCCCTTCGACAAAAATCGTGATGGATTTGTTGTCAGTGAAGGCGCAGCCCTACTGGTCCTGGAAGACCTCGATCATGCCCATCGCCGGAACGCCAAGATCTACGCCGAGATCATCGGTTACGGCGCGTCCGGGGATGCCTATCATATGACCGCACCCGACCCCGAAGGGGACGGCGCCTGCCGGTCCATGAAAGCAGCCATTGCCGATGCCGGGCTTCAGCCCAGCGACATCGAGTACGTCAACGCCCATGGCACCTCCACCGAACTGAACGATAAATTTGAGACACTCGCCATCAAGCGCTTGTTTGGAGTCCATGCTGGAAAACTCGCCATTTCGTCCACCAAATCGATGACCGGTCATATGCTCGGCGCGACCGGGGCCGCTGAAGCGGCATTCACCGTACTGGCCATCGACCATTCGTTTCTGCCGCCCACCATCAACTACGAAACTCCCGACCCCGAATGTGACCTTTTCTACATTCCCAACCAAGGGATAAAGCGAGACATCACCTACGCCATCTCCAATTCATTCGGTTTCGGCGGCACCAATGGTACCCTCGTAATCCAAAAGTTTTCTGATTAAATCAAACCCATCCGGGATGGAGTACTCCATCCCGGATGGGTTCACTTCTTTTCCTGAACCTTTTTCAATTGATCGATTAGATCTCCTAAAACCTTCATTTTCTCCGGATCCTTGGTCTGGCCGAGCACCGTTTCAAATAGTTGCAAAGCTTCCGCGTAATGACCTTGGGCTAGGTGGCATCTCCCCAACATCTCCAGGATTTCAGGTTCATCACCCCTTAACTGACGGGCTTTTTCGAATCGTACTTGCGCCTGTGCAACCTGGTTCAACTGAAAATCGACCAACCCGGCGTTGAAAGTCGCCTCCGCCAATTCGGGATCCAGTTCCAAAGCCCGTATATATGACTTATGCGCCTGCGGCAACTGACTCAACCGCTGGTAGGCCACCCCCATCTGGTAATGAGCACCGGCAAAGGCGGGATTGAGCTCGACTACCTTGTTCAGTTCAGCAAGTGCTTCAAAGTATAACCCCTTCCGGTTGTAACAGGCTCCCAGAAGGTACCGGGCATTGAGATCATCGGCTTTCAACTGGAGCATCTGTTGCAGAATAGCGATACCCCCGTCGACGTCCTGAGTTTGGATCTTCGTCATTGCTTCCTTCAGTTTTCCCTGCAGATCTTTGTTCAGCAATGTTTCCCTGACCTGGGCTTCGGTGACCAGGGTGATCACCGGAACTTCGACCTTCTCCATCTGTGACCGCGGTTCCTCAAACCGCCACTCATCCTCCTTGATCTGATATCCATCCCGTTTAATCGAGACCTTGTATACGCCATGGGGCAACCCGACGAATTTAAACTCCCCTTTTTGATTGGACTTGAACTCATAACTCTGGCTGGTCGAGAGTTCCCTCAGGGAGATCGATACATTTGCCAGTGGTTGTTGCGAAGCATCGACCACTTTGCCAAACACATAATACTCCCGATATTGCCCCGGCAGAGAAATCAATAATCCTACCGTCAAACTGATGAAAACCCACTTTTGAATTCCTGCACTTCTCATGATGTCACTCCTTTCTGCTTCTGGAATCTTCTTGCCTTGGCCAGGGCATCGGCCGCACTATCAGCATCCCCCCGCCGACTGTAGATATCGGCCAGGAGGAGGTATCCCAGTGTGAGCAACTCATCCCCCCCGGCCAGAGACAATCCCTTGCGAACAAGCTCTTCTGCCCGGTCCAGTTGGATACCGTCGTTCACCAATCCACGGGCCAAAAAAAGGTATCCCTGTGGTTGCTGCGGCGCCAGAGAGATCACCTCCTCCATCTGACTCAGATACCCCGGTAGATCACCCTCACGGAGCAGGAGCTTTCCATAGTTGAATCGTGCATTATACGCTTTCGGATAATGATCGATCTCCTCCCTATAGAGCTTTTTTGCTTCCTCGAACCGACCCTGTTCCTCCTGGAGCAGGGCGAGGTGAAACCGAGCCAGGGGGAAACGATCGTGTTCTGCCACAATACTCCTGAGGATGGTCTCCGCCTCACTATAGCGGTGTAAACCGATCAGGCAAATGGCCAGGTTCTGGCGGCTCTGCGTCATTTTCGGCTGGATATCGACCGCTTTTTGAACATTCGGAAGTGCTTCGGCGTAATCCTTCCGTCCCAGATAGATATCCCCGATCAACATGTAGGCTTGGCTGCTCTTGGGATCGACAGCGATCGCCTTGCGGCAAATCGCCAAAACATCATCTTCCTTCCTTTCCTGCAAGAGGATATTGGCCAGGGTGATCAGCGACTGGATATGGTTTGAATCACTCTGGAGAATCACATCAAGTTGGGCTTTTGCCTCGGCCAGGCGCTTTTGTTTTTGGTAACAGGTAGCCAAAAAGAGTCTGGCTTGAGTGATCGCGGGGTCTTCCCTGAGGGCATTTTCCAAAACAGCCACCGCTTCCGTGATCTTCTCCTGGGCGATCCATTCACTGGCCTGGGTCACCGCTTCATAGACCGCGTATTTGTCCTTCGGATCCGCCAATTTTTGCCCGCTTTCGATTGAAGCAGTGGTCGTCGTCGATCCAAGATAGCCGAGAGAGGCCAAGCGATTCATCGTTTCCCTGTCCAGATCAGCAACCTGGGTTGGAGGAGCCCCCCGTCCAGTCTCCTCGATGAGCCGTTTCAACTCCTGTTGCATCCGCTTCATCTCGACGGACCGTTTCAGCTTAATATCGGAAAGCTCACCCGGATCGTTTTCCAGTTCATACAATTCCGGGCGGGGTGCCTCGATAAATTTTAACGGATATTTCCTCAGACTGTATAACGGGCTCCAACCAAATTGAATGTTCGGAGCCAATGATTCACTGTATGCCGGCCGTGACTGACCCTGCTTGGGAGCGAACACCAAGGGAAGCAGAGACTGGCCGTGAAGTGGTTCCGGTAGCGAAATCCCAACCGCTTCCAACAGGGTTGGATAGAGGTCGATCGTTCTCACCTGGGCCGGAACTCGTATTCCCTGGAGGCGGGGAATCGAAGTAACCAACAACAGCGGTACCCTGACCGCGTAATCGTAAATGTAATATCCATGGGTTGTCTCTCCGTGCTCCCCCAATCCTTCCCCATGATCGCCGATCAATGCCATGACTGTGTCGGCTGAATGAGGTAATTCCTTCATCCAGCGATCGATTCGTCCGATCTGCTCATCCATGAAGGCGATTTCCCCATCATAAAGGCCGGGCATGCCGCGCCCGGAATATCGGCTTAAATAAGGTTCCGGAGGCTCATACGGTACATGGGGATCATAGAGATGAATCCAGGCAAAGAATGGCACTTCTTTCTGTTCATTCATCCAGTGGAGAGCTGCATCCACCACCACATCGCCACGTCTTTGGACCAATCCAAGATCGAGCCGCTTGTATTTTTCTAGATCGAACTGATCGTCGTAATGATGGAAACCCTGTTTCAATCCCCAGCGCCCATCGAGCACGAATGCCCCGATAAATGCTCCGCACCGGTATCCCGACTCTCCCAGCTTTTCCGCTAAAGTGAGGTGAGAATCGGCCAAAGCCGTGTTGCCATTGATCCGAACACCATGATAGGTGGGGAGAAGACCGGTCAATATCGAACAATGGGAGGGGAGGGTGAATGGTGACGATGAGACACACTGTTCAAAGAGAATTCCCTCTCGGGCCAATTGTTCCAGATGGGGGGTTTCCACGCTCTTGTTCCCGTAAATGGAGAGATGATCGGCTCGGGTGGTGTCAAGGGTGACAAGAATGATATTGGGTCGCCCGGCGGCTCGTCGGCTTCGTAACAGTTTCTGAAATTTCCTTGCCGGAGGCGGATCGGGTTGCAATCCCCGAACCAGGAGGAAGAGACCTCCCAAGGAAACCAAACCGATCAAGATGATCCAGAGGTACGAAAACCGTTTCCGGCTGATCATAATTACATTTTAGCGAAAAGGCTCTAGGTTTGCAAATAAATAATTGTTAAGAATTCATATTTTCAGGAGAAAGAGAAGAGCATCCTGAGATTTAGTAGAAAAATCGATGACCGAGACAATCATCCGATAGGTCCCTTTCCGCAAATTTCCCAAGGGGATTTGAATGCGATCATCCGTTCCATCCAGAGTAAACTCTTTCTTGCCCCTGAGTTGGATCTGCCATTGCGAGTCCAGTATCACCATCTGCATCTCCATCCGTCCAGGCATCTGCTCCAGCCGGGAATAGTTTTGCACCAGAACAACAAACTTTCCTCCCACCACTTGCGGCGATTCCAGGCGGATCCCAGCCGGTTGCAGGGTTTGCGACCCCATCTGGATTTCCAGTCCCGCTCCGGCGATCTCCACCTGGATCGACTCTCGTGAGGGTAGATCCCCCTGCCAGGGACAAATCAACTCATATCCATCCCCGCCTTGTTTGGCAATTTCCTCTATAAATTCGGTACTATCCCCGCTATCTGTAGTCACTCCAGAACTTTGCCGACTAGCATCGGAGAATGCCAGTTCGATCGATGTAGGAAAAGGTTTCCATTCAAAGAGGGTCGCGTTCAAGCTGCTCTCCGGTTGGGGGAGTATCAAGCAAGTATGAAAGACCGCACCGCTGAGCCGGATAGAACCTATCGTTTCCATCTCTAGCCGGTTTTCAAATTGCCGGGCATCCTCCGCTTCAAAATCGATGAGTCGTTTCAATTTTGGAAACAGTCTTTTATAGATAAAGGATATGACATGTTTCTCTCCCGGCCAATCGGTCAGGTAATTTTCCAATGCTCTGAGGTTCTCATTGGAAACCTTTCCGAACTGGCTTTTATAACTGTTCACTAGGGCGATATAAGCGTTGCGGAAGCGGTCATTGGCTCCTTCAATTGGAACCATTTCACCCTCGATGTTGTACACATCCTCTTCACCCATTTTCTGAAGCTTTTCCAGAGTCATTTTCAATTTGCGCATTTCCCATTGCATCCATTCGATCTCCGTTTGCACAATATTGGCAACCCGTTTCAATTCATTCTCCCGATCGAGCACCACCCGGGGGGGGAATTGCATATGGTTGGAAATAATCGCGATCCGATCATTTTTCCAGACAAACCGCCGGAAGAATTTCTCGAGCCAATTATCTCGATCTTTTGAGATTCTGCTGATATTCTGCAGATTCAAAATGATCAAGCGGGGGCTGACTGGAGGGTGTTCGGCATCGACCGCCAGCGATATCCGGATTTCCCGAAGTTCTTTTGGAATACAGGGTGTCCCCTCGATCATCACCTGGAAATCATTCTTCAACAATCCATGCAACGGCACTCCGTCACGAAAGATCCGAACCGGAATGTGCACCTCAGTTTCCTGCCATGAAAAAGCGGAATTGAAACATCTAATCAGAAAGAATAGAAACAAACCATAAGAAATGTGCTGATAGTCTTTTCTATGCCACATACCATTTCTCCTTTTATATTAAATCATACGGAACATCAGCGGAGAAATGGAAACTCATAATAAAAGGGGCCGCGGCATTTGGCCGCGGCCCCTGCTTTGGAGATCGGATCGATTAAAACTCGTATACGAAACTGAGTCTGGCGCTTCTCGATGGATAGGTAATCCCGACCACCCGGCCGAAGTCATATGTTTTCCAGGTGGCATTTGTCACTGCCGCTTCGTTGAAGACATTGAAGATATCGAAAACGGCACGGATGTTCCCTTTCCCCACCCGGAAGCTCTTCTCCAAATGCAGATCGAGGATCTTCTCGGCCGGATAGTAAAAGGGCTTATTGGGGTCGATGGAGACGATATACGTCTCACCGGTGGTGATAGCTTCCCCATTACCGCCATAGGAAAACAGCTTTGGGAAATCCTCAAGCGGCCAAATGGCCCGGCCACTGTTGTAGCGGAAGCGGAAACCGAGGTCGATTTCCACTTTGGGGATCGTATAGGAACCCGAAATCTTGAGTTCGAACTTAGGTGTATAAGGGAGCGGTCCCTCCATGTTGTTCACCGTCTGGTTCATTCCTCCAAGCCAGGCATCACTGACGATATTCGGTCCTTCGATATTGATGTCCTGCCGTTTCGAGCGGGAGGCGAAGCCATCACTGTAAGAGAACAACAGTGAAGTGATCAGCTGCCAGCGGTCGGCATACCGCTTGTTGAAGACCAACTGAAAACCCTGGTACAAGCGGCGTGCCTTTTTCCCATCGATATCGGGCATGTTCCGCCAGATAAAGTCTACATTATTGGCGATCCAGTCGATGTCATTGCCGTCGACCACGCCATCATGGTTGTAATCGCTGGGAACGACCCCCCAGAGATCGACATCCACACCATACTCGGTGGTGTGGGGGATCCGCTTGTATTCATACGGTTCGCCCGTTTCCGGGTTAAGTGGCCAACGGACGATAATGTTGCCCGTATTCCTGTAAATGTAGGTGGCGGCGATGGAAAAATTCCGCGCCAATTCCCGCTCCAGGCCGACTGTAAACTGATCGGTGTGCTGGTTTTTCATATCCGGGTTATAATTCCATTTCCAACTCGACGATCCGATGATCTGTTCGTGATCGATCGGTGTCGCATTGTGGAGCAAGCGAGTGGCTTCCACAACCTCCTCGCCATCGATGTAACCGTTGTTATTCAGGTCCACCTGAGCGAATGGAATTTCATAGGTATAGCGATCGGTGATGCGGGGATCCAGATCGGGTCCACCGCCGCCCAGGTTTTCCAGGCTAATAGGGGCATAATACCGACCGTAATTCAATTTAAAAGCGGTCTTGGCGTCCTTGGTGAGCATGTAGGTCAACCCGATGCGCGGTGAGAAAGTCTTGAAATCAAAGACATTATCCGACCCTTCCCGCATGCGGGCCCTCGTCAGGTTGCCCATGTCTTGGGGATCAGAGATCGGCTCATAAACTTCACCCTCGCCGAACTTAGCGGTCTGGCGATCGTACCGGAGACCGATATTCAAGGTCAATCGTTTGCCCAGCGACCACTGATCGTCAAGAAAAACACCCAAGCTCGACGACTTCCGCACAGTCAGATAGGGATCGAAACTGACCTTGTTGACGTAGAATGGCAGGGCGGTATACCCATACCAACTCTGCAAATATTCAATGCTCTGAGTCCAGGGCTTCGGGTAGGCATAATTCAAATATCCGAAAAACGCGCCAGCGAACCAATCGCCTCGGGCGGCTGTATGCTGGACGCCGAACTTGATGTCGTGTTCTCCGAGAAAATCCTCGGCGTAGTGAGAGATATCAGCCTGTATGGTCGTTCTGCGGGTTTTTTGGGCTTCAGCTGAATGGAAAGCGCCGTTTACTCCCATATCAGTGGGGACCCACTTCCACCAGTTGATGTAACCGGGATGATCAGGAGCATCTTCAGGGATATCGGGAAGATCATTGGTCCAGAATCCCAGATATTTGGCGGTCGCCACGGTCCGATCACTGAGAAACAACTGCCATTGGGCGGAGAGGGTGTGGTTGGCAGTCTTGGTGCTGTAAACCATGGTCGGATCCCAGTTCAAACTGCCCCAACTGGTTCCATCGTTGCGGTTACTCTCGAAATGATAAGCGACCCAAGCCCGGTTCTTCTTGAAGGGTTCCGCGGTCAGTTTTAAATCGAAGTAATTCCCCTTGAAATCCTTGGTCGGTTCAAAATTCGGCTCATGCACCTTGCGATTGATCCAATCGAAACCGGTAAAAAACCAAATCTTGTTTTTCACCAGAGGACCACCCAGGGTCACATTGAACTCTTGATCCCGGCGGGCATCGGTAAAAAAACTATCCCCTTCATGCGCATAGGTCCAGTAGGTCCCCAGATAATCCCCGGCAGCCGGTTGGTTGTTGGCGGAGTCGAACACCTTGGAAAACAAGCCAAGATTCCCATGGAACTCATTCGATCCTGATTTGGTGAGAACATCGACTGCCACTCCGGAAAAACTCCCATATTCAGCTTTTGAGCCAAGTGATATGACCCGCACCTCTTCGACCGCATTATAGTTCACATTGACCCGACTGCCCCACGACGCTCCCCGGGGATTGGTCGTATCGACTCCATTCACCAGGAAGATGTTCTCATTGGTGGCGCCGCTGTAGGCGGTCGGGCTGGGTAACCAGGACGAATCCTTGCCCACACTGAACATTCCCGGAGTGGTGATCGAGAGGTCATAGAACGCATCCCGACTGGTCGGGAGCTTCTCGAGCAATTCCTTGTTCAGCTTGGTATCGATCGCCGACGTCTTGATATCCAGGACCGGCACCTTGCCGACAACCGTCACCGTCTCTTCAATATTGCCCGTTTCCATAACCAGATCGACCGTTGTCACCGTGGCAGCGGAAACGACAACATTTTGTTGCAAGGCGGTTTTAAACCCCTGCAAGGCGGCGCTGACCTTGTATTTTCCGCCGGGGAGATTCAAGAAAATGAATGATCCGTTGTTAGCGGTAACCGTCGTCTGTTTTCCCGACATCAGGGCAGTCCCGGAAATCTCCACACTCACTCCGGGCAACGGTTCCCCGGAAACCAGCAGGATTCGACCGGTCACTTTTCCATATTGAATTGACTGGCCGAATACCGGCAGCGCAAACGCAAGGAAAATCAACGCCATGACTGTTACGCTCATTTTGCCGAATCTCTTTTCTGCCCGCATAGTTCCTCCTAAGAAATCTAAGCTAAACCCACACTCATCAGTGAGGTACCATATCAAAAAAAAAAAATCGATAGCCAAGGCAATACATTAAGAAAATTTAAGCATCATGGGGAGGATTTTTAATTTTTATTCATTTCAATTCCTATTAACTTGACGATCTCCATCAAATTGTCCTACAATTTTTAATATGAAACTTATTTTTTTCATTCTTTTTTTCATTTCTCTTTGGACAAATGCCCAAGAATCCAATAAAAGTATCTCAGATCAGCTGTTATCTGCCCAGCTTCCCGAATACAAGAAGCTTGAGATCCGCTATCAAACCTGGTTGAACCTGGTTTCTTACCTGGCGACCCCCGAAGAAAAACAGGTGTTCGTTCAAATGTCCAATGACCGCGATCGCGACCTGTTCATTGAACTCTTCTGGAGACAACGAGACCCAAACCCAGACACCGAGATCAATGAATTCCGCCGGGAATGTGAACGCAGGTTTCACCATGTCAACGACCGGTTCGGGCGGGGAACTCCCCGTCCCGGATGGATGACCGATATGGGGCACATTTATATGATTCTCGGGGAGCCCGACACGGAGGAATCGTTCGAAAACCAGACCGGGCTTTTCCCCGCTCAGGTCTGGTCCTATCATGGCGACGCCGCTCTCGGATTGCCGACGTATTTCCAGATCACCTTTTTCAAGCGCCAGGGACAGGGGGAGTGGATCATCTACGACCCCCTATCCGATGGCCCGTCTGCACTCATTATCAACAGCGAGGACTATGGTTCTCAGGACTATGTCTCCCAAGTCGAGCGGATCCGGAAATTGGCTCCGACTCTAGCCGGTCCGGCCTTGTCATTGATCCCCGGTCCGGCTCCGAGTCACGGTACTCCGCATACGCAGAATTCTCTGATCATGGCCAACATTCTCCATTCTCCCACCCGCAAGATCAATATCAAGTATGCAACCGGTTTTTCCCAGTACAAGGGGCAGGTCCGGGTGGATACCTCTTTACGTTTCATTGACCAGAAACATGTCGTCCATCTGCTGCCCGACCCGGTCCGAAGGACACAGATTCTCCATATCGCCGTTAAACCCAAGAAAATCACCCTGAGCCGCGAGAGTGGAAAGGATGCCCGCCTTCTTCATTTCAAAATTGTCATGAATCTGAAAAAAGGGGATGAAACCGTTTTTCAGCAGACGAGGGATTTTGAGTACTCACTGAAACCGGACGAATTCACCCTGATCGAATCGGGAGGCGTCGTTCTGTTCGATTCCCTGCCGATCATCCCGGGGGATTTTCTGCTGCAGGTATTTCTCGAAAATACCGTGAGTAAAGAATTCTCCTTTTTCGAAGTTCCGGTTCAACAACCAACCCCACCCACTGAATTCCGTCTGCTCCCCCCGCTCCTCGCCTATCAACGGCAATCCGCTCCCAATCATTTCCTCGCCCCCTTCCAGTGGCAGGGTCAAAAGCTGAGGGTAGACCCGGAATCCGTTTTCACCGCCAAAGACCATGTCATCCTAGGGTTGGTGATCGACATTCCTCCCTCGCAAAATACAGAAGGCCTGTATCTGGATTGGGTGGCTGAACCCGCTTCCCCCGCACCGACCCCAGCCGTCAAAGGAAAGATCGACCTCCCCGCCGATACTCAGGGCAACCAGGTCATGGTGACGCAGGAATTGCCATTGAACACCATTCCCCCAGGGTATTACCGGATCCGTTTTCGTTTGCTCGATCCGGCCAAGCGGGTCTTGGCTGTTCAGGATACCGATTTTACCGTTTCTCCAGCCTCAAGGCTCAGCCGGCCCACCGAATTGTACCAGCAATTGACTCAGGATAATCCCTTTCAGATTCACCATGCCTTGGGAATTCAGTATTATCGGACTCAGAATTTCCAATCGGCCCTGGAAGAGTTTGACCTCGCCCTGAAGGCCAATCCTCAATTTGCCAAAAGCATAATCATGAAATTGGAAAGTATGCTCCGCCTGCGCCAATACTCGCAAGTGCTGGGGCTCATCGAAGAAAAATTCCCGGATGGTTTTTCCGGATTCGACCTGCATCGTATCCGCGGCAGCGCTTTTTATGGATTGACTCGATACAACGAAGCATTGAAGGAATTCCTAGCTGCCCATACCGAATACGGAAATGACTTCCAGTTGATCAACCTGATCGGGCAGACATATCTCGCCCTCGATAACGGCGTGGAAGCACTGCGGGCATTTCAGACCTCATTGGCCCTCAATCCCGATCAACCAGTGATCAAAGAAATCGTCCTCTCCCTGCAGAGCCAAAAAAAATCATCTTGATCCGGGTGGCCGGAAACGGGTAATGGTTTGGGGGCAGATCTCCCGCAAAGTAAAGTCGACCCAAAAGATGCCGCACTCCTGTTTCAAGCCGGAAGCGATCGCCGTCCCGATTTCGCCGACGGGATCGGCTAACTTTCTCCACCAAAACCGATCGGCAGGATAACCGATTTGAAAATAAACCGGGTTGGGGTAAAAGAATGCGGCCCAATACTGGGTGAATTCGGTGACGATTTCGCCGAGGTTTTTAAATTGTTGACTGTCGCTGAAAAAAATGATCTCCCCCCGATAGGTCGGCGGCATCCACCCTCGATCCCAATGTTTGAGAAAAAGTCTCAGAGAGGACTGATGGGTTTTCACCCGATTTTCCCAAATTGCTGCACTGGCGTCATCCACTTGGACTCCCCAACCTTTCTTATCGGCCTCCCGATACCATTCGACATCGATACCGAAACCAACGACACAGGGATGGTGCCGATAGCGCGATAAGACCAGGTCGATCAGGGTCGGGACGTCGGCATGCATCGGTTCCACTTGTAGGAAAACCTTGATCCCTGCCTCATCGAAAGAGGAAAGATAGGCTTCATGAATATCGTCAGGACTGAATACGATGTTTTCGAAACTATTGCCATTCCCGGGAAATTCCAACCGGCAGGTCCGTTCGTCATCTCGTGTACCCAATATCCAGATCAGACAACCGGTCGCCTTGGAGAACCGGCTCTTGATCGACTCGACGCACCCCTTCCAATGCGGAGCTTCGGGGAACGGATGGATCCCGTAATGAGAAGAACGGGCTCCGGCGTATTTGATATTCGTTGGAGTGGTCGACGAGGGTTCATTCTCCGCTTGCTCACGACCGCTGGTACAAGCCATCGAGATCATGATTACGAATCCAAATAAACCCAGAAATTTCATTCTCATCCTTTCATCCCCTCCATTGCTCCTGCTCCCTTTGATCCAAATGCATCGTACACCAGCGCCGCTGCTCCCAATACAGCCATATCAGCCCGGTTACAGCAAGTGATCCGCAGCCGCTTCAGGGCGTGGGGATAGGCGAATTGCTGGAGACGCATCCGCATCGATCGTTCATAGAAACGGAATGCTATCGCAACCGAACCACCCATAACGATGAGTTCCGGATCAAAAGCATATACTACCGTCATTACTGCCATTCCCAATTCGAACCCGAACCGGTTGTACAATTCGATGGCCGCCTCGTCCCCTGCCATTGCCTTTTGATAGACGACACCTCCGTCCAGACAGGCCTCACGCTGAAAAAATTGCCCGCTGCAGAAGGCTTCGATAGTTTTATCCCGATAGGGAATACAGCCGATTTCCCCGGCGCCACAATTCCGACCGCTGTAGAGTTTTCCGTCGACAATAACCCCTGCTCCCAGACCAGTGCCAATAGTCATGCCGATCATATGCCGCACCCCCTGACCGGTACCGAAGTAAAGCTCTCCGAGAGCGAAGCAATTGGCATCATTGTTGACGACGACCGGTACCTGGAAGCGGTTTTCCAGAATATCCTTGAGTCGCACCTCTTTCCAGGAGGGGATGTTCTCCACCGAATAGACGATTCCCTGATCGATATCGACCAGACTGGGAACCCCGATTCCGATCCCGACGATGGAACGGTCAAGCAATGGCTCGATCACATCAATGATCTCGTCGATGATCACCTCCGCCTCCCGATCTGCAGAAATCCGAGTTGTTTCCACTCGCATCGGTTTTTGTCCTTTCACCAATCCGGCCTGGACCTTGGTCCCCCCCAAATCGACACCGATGACTGCTTGTTGATTGCAATCTCGGTCAGCCATTCGGTTCCTTCTTTTTTCCAAAGGTAGCGTTGGCAATCAGAGGTTTCGCCCAGAAGCCGATGCTGAGCACATACCCAAGCGTCAGGTAGAGAAAGAACATCCCTTGACGAAGCCCGATAAGGTCTCCCAGTCCGCCTATGATCAGCGGCACCAGCGCGGCGCCGATGATCCCCGTGACCAGGATTCCGGAAAAGGAGCCGTGATGATGCTCAAACGAATTAAGCGCCAGCGAAAAGATGATCGACCACATCACCGAAGCGAAGAATCCGATCATCGGAAAAGCGATGTAAGATACCTGGGCGGGACCGAGCAAGGCCGCTGTCAGGGTAGCTATGGCCAGCAGCGAGAAGCAGATGAGCACACGCCGACTATCCCATATTTTGAGCAACAGCAATCCCAGCAGGCACCCCACCGTCATCAATCCCCAGAAATAGGAAACCGCGGTGGCTCCTTTGGTCTGTGGATCAAACCCATGATAGGTCGAAAGAAATTGCGAGATCCAATTCCCGACTCCCTGTTCGGTTCCGACATAGGCAAAGATTCCGAAAAAGTAGAGCCAGACGACCCGATTCCGAAGCAACTCCCGATAGGTAGCCCAAGCTCCTGTTTTTTCCTCCTCCTTCAATTCGACACGGGGAAGTCGGAATCCCCAAACTAAAACGATCATAACCACCGTACACAGAGCGAAAATCCAGTACAGGGAAACCCAGGGCAAATCAGTGGGAACGAGCTTGGCCATAGTTCGCAACAGAAATGAACGATCTGCCGAACTGTTTCGCAGGTTCACCACCAGATAGGAGTATATTTTGGGGCTCAGAAACGAGGCCGCACCGAAAATCAACTGGGCCATGACCGAATTGAAGGCAAAGTGCTCCTCTCCTCCGGCCACCCGCAGCAGCGGGTTGATGGCCACCTGCAGGACGGCCATGCAGGAGCCAATCAAAAAGAGGGAGACCATGAACACCGAATATTTTGGGGCGGCGGTGAACAGCAGGGAACCGATGAAGGCCAGGCTCATCGCCCCGACCATCACCGGTTTTTCCCGAAATCGCTCCACCAGTATCCCCGCTGGGATCGACAGGACGCCGTAGGCGATGAAGAAAGCGAAGGGAAGGAACGCCACCATGGCGTAACTGAGTTGAAATCCCGCTTTGGCATCGGGGTTCAATGCCGTCATGATATTGGTTAACAGGGAAATATAGAAAAAAATGACGAATACCAGAATGACCGTGAAATAGCTTCGTTTCATCGTTGAACTCCTCCCGATCTCCGCATCAGTCTACCCCGGAAGGCCGGCATTCCACCCGTTTGACATTCCATCCCGAAATGCGGACACGAAGATCTTTTTCAGATATTTCGCCAGAGCCGAAACGGACCGGAATGATCCGTTTTTCCCCGGGTAAAAGGGAAATAAAATTGTCTTCCCAGAAAACCGGGGTCAGGATCTCGGATTGACTCGCATGGACAGCTTGCAGCTCCAGGAAAAAAGCCACTGTTTTCCCTTTGTTCATCAAGGTCAGGTTGAGGGTATGCCCGTCCTCCCCTTTTTTGCTCCATGAGGCGGTCGTTTCGACCGAGGCTGGAGGCAATCGGTTGAGGACCGTCAAGTCGGCATACTCCTTGACCGGAGTGTAGAACCAGGTTGTTGCGGGAAAGTCGAGCTGGTCGGGTAGTTCCGGAAGCCAATAAAAATTGACCGCCACCGGGCGACCCCCTCCATCCTTCAACTTCAGATCGAGAAAGCGAAATCCGGTGATACCGGCATCGGCCAGGGTAAACACCCGTTCCGCCTTTTCGCTCGATACCGAGACCGGCAATACCTTCTTGAAACGGATGCGGGAATCGGCGTCCAGTATGGTGATATCCAGTTGCAGATGCTTTCCCGGCGAAGTCCCGTCATTTACCAGATAGACAGCGTCTTCACCGTAATGATATACGGCCTGCAGGGGACTGCAGGCGGCACGCGTCCCGTAGAACGCGCCGGTGGGGACCAGGTAATAATCGTACAACTGCCACCACAGCTTCGGCCAGGAGGCGTTGAGCATCCACTGGATGACTCCCGTTGAGCGAAACTTGTTGACCCGGAAGGCCTCGAACATCCCCCGGATCGCTTCGTAATTAGCCGCCTGGGCCATGCGCGCGAACGCCTCGACTCCGCCCGGCTTTCCATAACGCGGTTCCAGGGCATCCATGTACCGTTTCAGGCTGCCGAATTCATTGCGGGCGCAATGGAACTCCCACTCCTCATCAATCGGCCAGAGATGACCGGGAGTGATCATCCGCTTGATCGATTCCAGGACCGGTGGTTGCGGACCGGGGCCGGTCTCGGTGTTGAATCCAAACGCCCCGCCATTTTGCCGATCCAGGTACCAGTAGTTTGGCGTGACATATTCATAGGGGCCGTTCATCTTCACCGCTGTCGGCCCGCTGATGCTGCTGTTGTGGCTTTTACACGAGGCCAGAAGCGGTCGCGACAAATCCAGGTTTTTCTGCATCTCCCGGTAGCGTCGCTCCATTACCGGTGTCGGCAACAAATCGCTGCCGAGAACCCAGACAAAAATGCTGGGATGGTGACGCAGCCACAACACCTGGTCGCGCCAATAATCGGAGACCAGGATCATATCATCGTCACTCAATACTCCGCCGAAGTTTTCATCGACCGGCTTGCCAAGGTATTCGGCCCATTCCCACTGGCAACTCCACCCTGCCATCAGCAATATGCCATATTCGTCGGCCAGGTCGTAAAATTTCTGGCTGGAGCCCCAGAACCCCTCAAGACGGATGGTGTTCAGGTTCATGTGACGAGAATAGCGGATCTGAGCTTCCAGTTTTTTCTCATCTTCAATTAAAAACAGGTCGTCGACCCACCCTCCCCCACGGATAAGGATTTTCCGGCCGTTGACCATGTAGCCGCGATGTCCGTCGGCATTGATGAAGTCCCTCACTTCGCGGATGCCGAAACGGATCGAACGCCGATCCGAGCGGATCATTCCCGCGGATGATACTACCTCGATATCCAGGTTGTACAATTCCGGTTTTCCAAGATCATGAGGCCACCACAAGCGGGGATTATGGATGCGAAGTTGCGGATATTCGGCCGGCTTGAAACGGATGGTTTTTCGTTCATTTTTCCCCAACGATTCATTCCTGGAAAAAGTGACCGGGCCGATCGCCCCTCGTATCTCGATATTTTGAACGTGGTCGGTTTGGTTGCAGATCTCCGCCTCCACTTCCAGATCTGCCTGACGGAGATCGCCCTCATTAAAAGCGGAGGAGACGAATGGATGGCGGAGCGAGACCGGTCCGCTGCTTTCGATGCGCACTTCCCGCCATATGCCCATATTGCGGTCGGGTGGTATGGGATTCCAATCTACGAAGCCGAGGGTGAAGTCGCCTGGCTTGGGCGGAAACACCTCGATAGCCACCGTATTTTCCCCCGTCACCAACACCCCCTTCAGGGGAATACGGAAAACGCGAAAGGCGCCGAAACAATTTTCCTTCGCGGCCAACAACCGGCCATTGATCCAAACATCGGCCCGGTAGTTGATGCCGTCCAAAACCAGTTCCGGGAAATCATCGCCGGCGGCCTTCCAATCAAATTCGGTACGGAACCACCAGGAAGAAAGAAAGGGATCGCGGGAGATCTTTTCCAGGTTGCGTCCGACGAATGGATCCGGATAGACCCTGTTTTGGATCAGCACCCCCATGACGGTCGCAGGAACGGTTGCGGGGTACCAGCCTTCAACTGCATAACCCGGTCTGGAGAGAGTCTCTCCCGTTGGTTGAAGTCCGGCGAAATCAATGGATGCTTTCACCCTCCAGTTATCGTGCAACGGTTTCAACTTTGGGAGCAAAGCAGAGTAGGCCGAAATTGACCAGATCATCACCAAGGGGAAGAGAATTACCCAAGGCCGATTCATTTTATTCATTTCACCCTCTCTTTGCAAAAAAGGAAGCGGACATCACGCTGATTTTCTGATGAAAATGGTAAATTATGCTTTCTTTTCTTCATAATTTGTGAGCTTTTATAATATCACAGCCTTGTTTCCAGAAATCAAGTTAATTTTTTTTAATCCATACCCTTTCAGATTGATTTTTCCTCCATATATCTGCCAAGATCAATCCGATGTTCAGCCATTCCGATTCGTCCAGGGAGGATGCATGATATCGACGAAGTACAAATTGATTTTGGTTCTACTAGCGCCTGTTCTGATATGGGGGAACGCCTCTCCCGCCCAACCCGCATCGGCCAACCGATCTCCGCTGATCGGCGTCAAAATGTATGCATTTGCGGAGAACCCAGTTGATCTGGCCAATACTTGGGTAAAGCTGGGGATCACCGACGCCTGGCTCAGCATCGAATTGGCCCGGGACACTCCATTGCGGCGGGCATTGTCAAAAAAAAAGATCCGGGTCTGGCTGATTTCCCCGGTTTTTTTCAATCCCGATGAACTGGCCAAAAACCCAGATCTTTACGCCATCACCGGCAAGGGAGAGAGGGCGGTGAATGACTGGGTCCACTTCGTCTGTCCATCCCGCCCCGACTATCGGTCCAGTCGAATTGAGCAATTGGCCGCCTGGCTGGAGGAGTGCCAACCCGACGGGATTAGCCTCGACTTTATCCGGACATTCGTCTTCTGGGAAAAAGTCTACCCCGATACACAGATCGATCCCCTTGACACCACTTGCTTCTGTTCCCACTGCTTGGAACGGATGCAAAAGGATTTGGAAGTGAAAATACCGGCTACCTTGGAAAGCACCCGGGAGAAAGCCGCCTGGATTCTGGCCAACCACCGGGACCGCTGGATCGATTGGAAGTGCGGGCTAATCGAATCGATGACCGCTGTCACGGTGGCCGAGTTGCGCCGCCGCAATCCCCGCATCCTCATCAACCTCCATATCGTCCCCTGGCGGCGGGATGATTTCTCCGGAGCCGGCCTGTTCGTAGCCGGCCAGGAGATTACCTCCCTGGCCCGCCACGCTGATCTTCTCTCCCCCATGTGCTACTCACATATGGTCAAGCGGGATCCAGCCTGGATCGCATCGGTGGTCCGCGAGCTGGCCCGGCAGACAGACAAACCGATCATCCCCTCCATCCAGGTCAGCGAAGCCTACATCCCGGGCCCCCTCACTACCGCGGAATTCGGCCGCTACCTGCAGGAGGCGCTTCGGCCACCCTCCCACGGAGTCGTTTTCTGGAACTGGGAAGCCCTCTCCCAGGACCAGGAGAAACAAAAATTCCTTTTGCTGCCTACCAAGTAATCAACCATCGGTTTTTTTTAGAAAATGGGCCTTGACAAAATAAAATTATTGTTTTATTTTATTGGTGTAATGGTCAACTAATGTTATATAACAATAGTACATTAATTCATATATGGAGCCAACCGGTATGATTCAATTCCACCTCGACCCAAAAAACGGCGTCCCCTTCTACCGTCAGATCATCGACCAGATCCGCTACGGTATTGCTACCGGCCAGCTCGCCATGGGGGAGCAACTGCCTACTGCCCGTTCCCTGGCCGTGGAACTGAAAATCAACCTGAACACGGTGATCAAGGCCTATAAAGAACTGGAAATCCAGAAAATCCTCGAAACACAACAAGGGACCGGCACCTTCATCGGGGCCGCCAAAGTAGAGATTTCCAAAAAAGAACAGATGGATAAACTGAAAACCATCTGCAACGAATTCATCACCATCGCCGCCCATTATGGATTCACCATCGAACAGATCATCGGAGAATTGAAAAAGAGATCAGGAGGAAAAGCATGACCCGCTGGTTCGAAGATAAAAAGTACCTCAACCGTGTTTCACTGGCCCTCGGATTGCTGGTGCTGGCAATCTGCAGCGGATTGTATGTGAAACACCTTATCGGTCCTTATGTCGCAGCAGTTGTCGCCCTCATCGTCATCTTCGGCGCCAGTTCAGTCCGCATTGCCGACCAGTGGGAGAAAGCGATCTGGCTCCGCCTCGGAAAATTCAAAGGGCTGCGCGGCCCGGGATTGTTCCTGGTCATTCCACTCATTGACCGGATATACAAGTATATCGATCAACGGGTGCGAGTGACCGATTTCCAAGCAGAACAGACATTGACCGGTGACACGGTTCCGGTGAACGTCGACGCGGTTGTCTATTGGATGGTCTGGGACGCCGAAAAAGCGGCCCTGGAAGTCCGCGATTACCAGGAGGCGGTGGCGTACCTGGCGCAGACTGGTTTGCGGGAGACGATCGGCAAACACAAATTGGCTGACCTACTGCTACACCGTGACACCATCGCGGCCGGTTTGCAGGAAACTCTAGACGAATACACCAACCCTTGGGGGATCAGCTGCCAGTATGTCGGCATCAAGGACATCATCATCCCTGACGCCCTGGCCAATGCCATGAGCAAACAGGCCCAAGCTGAACGGGAGAGGCAGGCGCGGATCATCCTGGGGACCGCCGAAACCGAGATCGCCGAACAGTTCTCCAAGGCCAGCGAATCCTATCAGGGCAACCCGGTAGCCCTGCAATTGCGCGGCATGAACATGCTCTTCGAGGGTTTGAAGGAAAAGGGTTCGCTGATCATCGTTCCCAGTTCGGCCCTCGACTCGATGAATCTCGGGGCGATCAGCGGTATGAGCGCATTGGCCAAAGAGAGCAAACCGGAATAGGAGCGGACGATGAGCAGAATCAGGCTGATCATCCTGACAGGCTTGAGTTTGCCAGGGCTGCTGGCAGCCGGGGCCGAGTGGTCGGGATACTTCGAGAACCGCTTCTTTCTCATCAATCAGAAGGCGGTCTTCTGGAAGCAGTTTTCGGAAAAATTCTCGGTGGGTGACTATAACCGGTTGCGCCTCAACCTGAAAGCCTCTCCGTCGGCCGCAGTGACCGCCAACCTGGCCGTCGATATTTTTTCCTTTCACGGCGCCCTGATCAGCCCGGTGGGGACAATCCAGCCATCCTCCGGTGCCGACTCGAAACCGATCCGCATCGACCCGGACCGGATCTACGTGGATCTCCATTTCAAACATTTCGATCTATCCATCGGCAAACAGCGGGCCGCACTCGGCGTTTCTTACGTCTGGGCGCCGCTGGATGTTTTCAACCGGGTCAACCTGCTGGAACCCAAGGAGGAAAAACCGGGCGTCAACGCCGCCAAGCTGTACATCCCCATCGGCAAAACATCAAGCGTAACCGCTGTTTTCTCCCCCGACCATCGGTTCACCACCTCGACCTCGGCTCTGCGCGCCCAAACCCAGGTTTGGACCGTCGACGCGGCTCTCACCCTGATCCACCAGGGCGATCGGCAGCAGACGATCTACGGCGCCGACCTGCGCGGGGAAACCCTGATCGGCTGGTGGATCGAGTACGGACATGTCGCCGGAGCCGCCGGCCGACACTCGAAACTGGTCATCGGCTGGGATTACACCTTCCCTCTAAAAACCGGACTCTACTTGCTGAACGAATATTATTTCGATGGATCAGGCGAACGCGACCCGGGCCGATACGATTTCGAGCGGTTGCAAACCGGAGATCGTTTTACATTGGCCAGGCACTACTTTCTTTCCATGCTCCGATTCGCATTCAACGATTTCTGGCAGGCTTCATTCAGCTATATCGGCAACTGGACCGACGGTTCGTTCATACTCGGCCCGACCATCCAGTACGAACCGTTCCAGAACGGTTCGTTGATCGCCGGCGGCTATTTTCCCATGGGCAATCACCATGGTGAGCTCACCAGCGGCGGGCGGAACATGGTGTTTCTCTGGCTGAAAATCCATTTTTAAGGAGAATCTCATGCCCTTGATCCAATTCAAAGACGTTTCCAAGACCTACCATACGGGAAAAGTAGATTTCCCGGCTCTCGACCAGGTCTCATTCACCGTAGAAAGCGGCGAATTCCTCTCCATCGCCGGTCCCTCGGGTTCGGGGAAGACAACCATCCTGAACATCGTTGGCTGCCTCGACCAGCCGACCGCCGGCGCTTTCCATTTCTCCGACCGGAACATCGCCGAGCAAACCAGCAACCAATTGGCCGACATCCGTCGCCACCATATCGGTTTCGTTTTTCAGACCTTCAACCTTATCCCGGTTCTATCCGCCTTCGAAAACGTCGAGTTCCCCCTGCTGATGAAAGGCGATTTGTCTCCCCAGGAGAGGAAGCGCCTAGCCGGGAAAATGTTGGCCGAGGTTGGACTCGCCGATTTTCAGACCCGGCGGCCGGCCGAGATGAGCGGCGGTCAGCAGCAGCGGGTGGCCATCGCCCGGGCCCTGGTCAAGCAGCCCAAGCTGGTGCTGGCCGACGAGCCAACCGCCAACCTCGATTCCCAGACCGGCCAGGAGATCCTGGAACTGATGAAGGCGATGAACCAGAAGACCGGGACCACTTTCCTCTTTTCCACCCACGACCGGATGGTCATGGACCGGGCTGACCGGCTCATCCTGCTCAAGGACGGGAGGATCGCCGATGACGAGAAGAGGAGGTGACCGTGCTTCCCTATCTGAAACTGGCCTTTCGCAATATCTTCCGCTTCAAGCGTAGGACCTTCATCACTTTTCTCGCCACCTCAGTCGGCCTCTCGCTGTTGATCGTCACCATCTCGCTGATGAACGGCATCGACAAGGATTCCATCTCCAACATCATCAATTGTCAGACCTCCCACATCAAGATATTCGCCCAGGGGTATCACGACAAGCTGGACGACTACCCGCTCGACCCAGCGATCGAGCAACCGGAAAAGCGCTACTCCACCCTGCTGGAAATCCCCGGCGTCAAAGCAGTCGAAAGTCGTATCCTCTTCGGCGCCACACTGATAAACGGAGTCGACGAACTCCCCTGCCTGGGCGTAGCCGTGGAGACCGACCGCGATCCGGATCTGTTCAAAATCAAAGAGTCAATCCTGGAGGGAGACTGGCTGGAGCCCGCCGACAGCCAGATCCTGCTCGGTGTCGACCTGGCCCGGGACCTTCGGGTCAAGGTCGGAGACCGGCTCACCCTGCGCTTGATCACCTCAACCGACAAGAAAAACTTCTCCTGGAACGCCGTGGATGTCGAAATCAAGGGGATTTTCGAATCGGGGGATCCGAACGTCGACCGGGGGAGGATATTCATCCCCATGGCTGCGGCCCGGGAGGAGCTCGGCATGACCGGCCGGGCAACCGAGATCGTGGTGCGCCTGAACGGCTACGGGGAAAAACGGATCGAAGAGGTCCAGCAGCAGATCGTGCAAAGCCTGAACGGCGACTCCGGCATGTTCCAGGCCTACTCCTGGAAGCAGTTGGCCAGCGGCTTTCTCGCCGTCAGCAAGATGAAGACCAAGAACAGCGGCATCGTCATCTTCGTTATGCTGCTGATCGCCTCGGTCGGGATCGTCAACACCATGCTGATGACGGTCATGGAACGAACCCGGGAGATCGGCATGCTGGCCGCCATGGGCTTGAAACGGCGGGAGATCCTCCGCCTCTTCGTATACGAGGGGGGGATGATCGGCCTGATCGGTTCTCTGCTGGGCTGCATCCTGGGTGGTCTCTTCAGCTGGTACTTACAGGTCAAAGGTTTTTCGCTCACCGCCTGGGGTGAAACCATGCAAAGGATGTCAGAGGCCGTTTACCCGGTCAAGGGGGTTTTCTACGCCGACCTTTCGTTCGGCGTCCTGATCATGGTGTTTCTCTTCGGCACCGCCATCGCGTTGCTGGGCAGTTACTTGCCGGCCCGGCGGGCAGCCAGAATGGACCCGATCCGGGCCCTCAGGCATATATAAAAACGAGGTGCAGCCATGATGCGTAACATCTTAAAACTAGCCTGGCGGAACATCTGGAGAAACAAACGGCGAACCGGCTTGACCTTTCTGGCTATCGCCATCGGCATGATTTCAGTCATTTTCGGTAAAAGCTATATCGGCGGTATCCTCCAGAGCATGGCCGAGCCGATCATCGACATGCAGACCGGACACATTCGCGTGGTCCACTCGGAGTACCTGCGCATGGAGCGGATTCTCCCCAAGGACAACCTGGTGCAGCCGCTCGGCCGCATCGAAAGGCTTGTTCGGGAAACTCCGGGAGTGAAGTCGGTGACCCGCCTGATCAAGTTCAACGCCCTCGCTGTCCACGGCGATGCGAACGAGGGATGCATCGCCTTCGGCATCCACCCCGCCGAAGTCGCTGAAACTCTGAAGCTGGACGAAGCCATCCAGACAGGCTCCTTGTTCGCCGATGACCGCCCGGGACTGGTCATCGGCAGCAAACTGGCCCAAAAACTGGGCACGGAGGTGGGAGACGAGCTGCTGCTGGTGACCACCGACCTCAACTATTCCACCTACGCCCTACCGTTCACTATCACTGGGATTTTCAATTTCGGCTTCCCTTATCTCGACAAGAACGGACTCTATCTCCCCTTCGATAAAGCCGCCGAAATGATGGATTACCGGGATTCCGCCCAGGAATTGCTGATCTATGTCCAGGACCGGGAGCAGGCGCCGGCAATCGCGCAGGACATCCGGGCCGGCATCGCCCCCTTCAGCGGACCGGAGCTCCGGGTCATCCCCTGGCAGGAGAACGACATCATCAAGACTTCCACTCCGCTGATGAAAAAGGTATGGGGAAGTATCCTCTACCTGATGATGGGGATCGCGGGCCTGGTAATCCTCAACACCATGCTGATGACAGTGATGGAGCGATACCGGGAGATCGGTATCATCAAGGCCATGGGTTTCAAGAACCGGGACGTGGTCGCGCTGATCTTCACCGAGGCTTTCTACATCGGCCTCATCGGCTCGCTGATCGGCGGCACCCTGGGGGCCGGCCTGACCGGCATCGTCATGAAAAAGGGGATCTACTTTGGAGACTCGTTCGACGCCAGCATGCTTGAAAACATTAACGTCCCCTTCACCTACATCACCAAAGCCTTCTACCCCCAAATGACCCTCTCAATCGTCGTGGTTTCCATTCTCTTCGGTATCATCACCACCCTGTTGGCGGTCATCTACCCGGCCTTCAAATCGACGCGGATGTCGCCGGTCGAGGCGTTCCGTTCCGAATTGAAAGTGTAAAGGAGATTTCCATGTTCTATCACATCGCCTTCATGTGTTGGCTGGCCACGGCGCTCCCGCCGCTGCCCGAGGAACCGCTCACCCCCTTCGAGATTCTCGAGCGGATCGACCGCAACACGGTCTTCCGGACCGCCTATTCCGAAATCGACATGATCCTTACCATCGAGACCCGCACCCTCACCAAGACTTTGACCAGTTTCGCTGAGGGCAACGACCAGTCGTTCATCGAATTCCTCTCCCCGGCCCGCGACAAGGGGACGAAGATTCTCAAGACGGGCGACATCATCCGCGTCTACTACCCATCGGCCGAGCGGGTCATGAGGTTGTCGGGGCACATGCTCCGGCAGAGCATGATGGGATCCGATTTCTCCTTCGAGGACATGACCGAGCGCGCCACCCGGATGCGCGAGGAATACGACGGCGAGTTGCTTGCCGATCAAGTCCTGGACGGCCGCCCCTGCTACGTGTTGATGCTGACCACCAAGAACGACAAGAAGATCTACTATAAGAGAAAAATCTGGGTCGACCGGGAACGGTTCTTGGGGTTGCAGGAGGAGTTGATCGCTCGCAGCGGCAAAGTTTTGAAGGTGTTGACGGTGAACGAAGTTCGGCAGATCAGGAACCGGTTCTATCCCGTCCGTATCACCATGGCCGACAAACTGCGCAGCAACACCAGGACCGAGATGATCGTCAAGAAGATCGAGTTCGACGTCGCCATCCCCCCCGACACCTTCAGTGAACGTAACCTGCTGAAAAAATAGCGCCGGCGCCGGTACAGATTAAAATCAAGGATTCAGACTATGGCCAAAAAAGAAATGAAAAAACTCGGATGGTTCGACTCGTTTGCCATCTATGTCTCCGCTGCCCTGCTGCTCTATCTCATGACCCATTTCCTCATCCCCTACCTCAGCCGCTTGACCGAACAGGAACCCATATTATTCTGGTTCCTGGTGGCCGGCTTGGGGGTGTTCACGCCATTGATCATCACGGCTATCGTCATCCTGCGGCAGGAAGGGTACAGGATTTCATGATCCACCTGGAGCGAACGGCTACGCTTCCGGAAAATGACCAAGCAGGATTGGCTCTGGTCCGGATCGGGCCTGCTTTTGGTCGGAATCAGCAGCGGATTGCTGATGAAGGGGATGGAAGTCCTGACCGGAGGCATCACCGTGACCCCCTCCTTCATGACCTTCGCGCCCCTGGACAGCGACCGGTATTGGCTGCTGCTGATTTGGCTCCCCTATTGGATACTGAATATCATGGGCGAGGAGATCCTCTGGCGGGGGGTGATGCTGCCGCGCCAGGAGGTCACCTTCGGACGGCATGCCTGGCTGGTCCACGGCTTCGGCTGGGGGTTGTTCCACGTGGCCTTCGGCTGGAAGATGATGATCCCCCTCATTCCCATTCTCTTTATCCAGTCCTACATCGTGCAGAAAACGAAAAACTCCTGGACCGGAGTCGTCATCCACGCCGTTGTGAACGGGCCCAGCTTCCTGGCCATCGCCTTGGGCTGGCTCTGAAGCCAACCCGCCCTCCAAGGCAAAAGGATCCAAAATACCAAATTCGAGACCCGTTTCCGATGCCTCCCTATTGATTCACCCTTTTCCAGTTCCTTATAATGACCCCGGATGCGGGAGCGGGATAGGAAAATACTTCCGGCGCGATGGAAGAGAATCGAATTCAACCGTTCCTGAGTAACCAGACCAATAAGGGTCAACCGGCGGTAGCTTGGCCTGACTTCAAATCTTCGGAACCATTGGTTCGAAAGGAAATGGGGAACATCTTATCATCCCGGGCGGGTTTTAGAACTCGTCCCAACGGCACCTCAAGAAAACCTCTCGGCTTCAGTCGCAATGGTGTCGATGGGGGAAAATATGAAGAAAACAAGAAACCAAGAACCATCCCCAGGCTCCCCGCAGGGCTCCCCTAAATTGGTCTTTTCGGTCCTGATCAGTACCAAGAAACGCTGGCAACGGGTTCGCTTCGATCTATTATCGATCGCCAGACTGGACAAACTACTATCTTCACTGGGTCTTGAAGTCAATCAAATCAAGGAGGTATGCTGAAAATGACCGCCGACGATTTTACAGAAAAAATGGATTTGACCAAAACTCAGTTCTCTTACAAGAATGTTTCGTATTCATTTGGAAATAAAAACTATCAGAATTCATTTCTAAATGAATTTAATAAAAAGATTTTATTTGGCGGGAAATCGGGGCCCAAGTTAAATTGATTGAAAATCAAAAGATAGCAGTTGATTTTTTATTTTTTGTATGATGTAATGTTTTTGAGAGAGGTGAATTATGAGTAAACGGTTATTCGTCATATTGGGGTTGATTTGTTTTTCAGCTTGTTTGGTTTCTTCCACTATCGCTAATATTGTGGAAATCAAAGGTCAATCCATTCTTATCGATAAAGGACGGATTGATGGAGTTTCACCCAATATGAAAGGGATCATCCGTGCTACATTTAAAGACCCCAGCGGTGAGTATGATGTCAATATCGGTTTGTTTACAGTGGGACGTGTTGATGAAAGGACTTCACTCCTTAATGTAGAAAATTTGGCAAGTGGCTTCAAGTTGAGTGATGCTCGATATGTAGTCTTTGATGACACGCTAAAGCCCCCTCATGGAACAACAGTTTCTGATAGTACAGAGAAAGCTATAGCTGTTGACTTGGTTGAAGAGGGAGATCGTTTGAGTGAAGATAAACAGTATTCGGCTGCTTTGGAAAAATATAGAAAAGCTCAGGAATTAGAGCCACAGAACTTAGTAATCAGAGAAAAAGTCCGTTTTATGCAGAAACGGATCGATGAGTCGGTCTTGACCGCTAAATATTCCGATAACCTCAGAAAAGCCGATGTAGCAATCGAACAAAAAGATGTTCGTTTTGCTTTTCTCTATTTAGCCGAAGCGCTCAAGGTATATCCATCAGGTCGTGAAGATGTTCGGAAACGTCTATTACTTTTGGCCAATGAATACCCGGATGAGTTTAAAATGGTTTCTTCAGAAAAGGAAAAAGAGATTGGAGAGATGAACAAACTGGTACAAGAAATAAGAACCATTTCAAAGCCTTCGTTAAATAAAGAAGAGCAGCCAGTGGCCGACACCGAGGAAGTGCCAACTACTGAGAAATTCTTGCAATCAGTGAAGGGAAAAGTGAAAACCCTGAATCAAAATGACGAAGGGTTTTGGGAAGCTACTTTTGAGGATAACCTTGTTATGATTTATATTTCAGAAGGTGAATTTACCTTTGGGTCACCGGATGATGATGGCGACGAAGACGAGCACCCTGCCCATAAAGTTTTTTTAAAGGGGTATTGGATTGGAAAGTTTGAGGTCACCTTCGAACAATATGCTCGTTTTTGTAAAGAAACCAAGATGGCGCTTCCAGTTGATGAGGGCTGGGGTCGAGGTGATCTTCCCGTGATCTACGTAAACTGGGAGGATTGCCGAAAGTATTGTGCTTGGTTATCAAAAAAAACCGGTTTGTCATTTCGATTACCTACTGAAGCGGAATGGGAACGCGCTGCCCACGATTATTATCCTTGGGGTTCTGCTTCTCCGGATGAAGAATTATGTAACTTTAATGGAATATTGGGGAGAACAGTTGCAGTTGGATCTTATCCTCGGGGAGCATCCCGATATGGAGTAATGGACCTGGCTGGAAATGTCTGGGAATGGTTAGCAGATTGGTATAGTGCCGATTATTATGGGCGCTCTCCGCTGGAAAATCCACGGGGACCGGAAAATGGACAGGAGAAGGTTGTCCGAGGCGGTTGTTGGGAAGACTCTGAAGACTTGATTCGGTCTGCAAATCGCAGTAGTGAAAATCCTTTAAGCAAAATAAATAAAATTGGTTTTCGGTTGGTCCTTGAAAGTCGCTGAAAATCATAATATATTTCTGTTTCTTTGTAAATTAGGGGGTTTAGTATATAATTACTTGCATGAATGATATGGATTTCTTTTTCGATGATTTGATATAGGGTGAGGATATATGCAGGTACAGTGTCCGCAGTGTGGGGATATTCAGGAATTCGATATCCAATATACAATCTGTATTAAATGTGGTAATTCGCTTTCAGAAAAAGATCAATTGATTCTAAAAAATCCCAGAAAAGGCCGAGGTATGGAGGGAGCAGCGATTGTTATGGCGATTGGCTTTGGCGGAGTTTTCATTTTTATTTCAAAATTTTATGGATGCTGGGGTTTTGTGATCAGTGTTTTGGTATTTTTATGGAGTCGCTATAAAATCGAACGGAATCGGTTACAGGATTTGCAAAATCATGATGATAGCTGATCACTATCAGGCTATTTTAGAGCGAGTACACCGATCTTGTGCACGTGTACGACGAGATCCCTCCGAAATTACTATAATGGCGGTTTGTAAGGATCAGGAATCAGAAGCCATTCGCCAGGCAGTACAATGTGGGATCCAGTTGTTAGGAGAAAATCGTTTTCAGGAAGCTGAAGTGCATATGCCAGCTTTGGTTGATCTAGATGTAGAATGGCATTTCATTGGGAAGCTGCAGAAAAATAAGATTAATAAAATAATTCAGTCATTTCATCTGGTTGAATCTGTCGATGGAGTGAAAAATTTGGAACATTTTCAAAAACGGGTTGACCAGCCGATCGATGTATTTATTGAAATCAATATTGGCGCAGAAAAAAGTAAATCTGGATTTACAGTTGAGGGGTTGCGAAAAGCAATAGACTACATTTCCCGACTAGATAAAGTAAACATCACGGGATTCCTAGCGGTTCCTCCCATCATGAAAGATTCAGAAGCTGTACGTCCTTTTTTTCGTTCCATGAGGGTTTTGCAAAGAGAAGTGGTGGGGATGAATATTCCAAATTTTCAGCCACGCCACTTATCTATGGGAATGAGTCAAGATTTTGAAATTGCCGTGGAAGAAGGTGCGACGATTATTCGGATTGGGACGGCTCTTTTCGGTAGAAGAAAAGGATGAAAATGAATTCAAGGGGGTCAGGAGTGTAACTAATGAAATTAACCCCGCAGGACATTTTGAATCAAACTTTTGCCCGTCGATTAAAGGGATTTGATCCCGATGAAGTTCGGAGTTTTTTATCTCAAATCGTTGAGACTCTCGAAGCAGAGATAAAAGAAAAAGAGGAAATTCGTCAGAAAATGGAACGTTTTCGGGAAAATTACCAAAAATATGAAAAACGAGAAGAACTGTTGCGTGATACTCTGATTGCAGCGCAGCGATTTTCTTCTGAGATCAAACTTAATGCCCAGAAGGAGGGTGAGCTTCTGGTTCGTGAAGCGGAAGTAAAGGCAGATGATGTGATCAATCGAGCTCAAAATCGTCATAATTTATTGACTCAAGAGATAAAAAGTCTGCAATTCAAACGACGCGAAATTGAAGCCGATATCATCAACATGCTAAATTCTTTGAAAGACCTTATTGAAACTTATCACCGTGAAGATGAGGAGTTTGATAAGATTGAATACTTGGCAAAATAGATATGTTATAGAGGGATTTTTCAAGATTTTAATAATTTCTTAAAGTGAATAATTTCAAGGAGGTTCACATGGCGGAAACGAATAACAAGAAAGCGGCTTTGTCTAATGCCGTATCTCAGATCGAACGTCAATTCGGAAAAGGGTCGATCATGCAATTGGGTGGTAAAGAGGTAGTGCGGATGCCGGTGATATCAACTGGATGCCTTACCCTTGATATTGCTACTGGAATTGGTGGTTACCCTCGGGGCCGTTTGATCGAAGTTTATGGACCGGAAGCTTCCGGAAAAACGACTATGGCTTTGCATGCCATTGCAGAAGCGCAAAAAGCAGGAGGATATGCTGCGTTTATTGATGCTGAACATGCTCTGGATCCATTGTATGCACAAAAATTGGGTGTGAATATTGATGAACTGTATATTTCTCAACCCGATTATGGAGAACAGGCGTTGGAAATTGCTGAAATTCTTGTAAGATCTGGTGGAGTTGATATTATTGTGATCGATAGCGTAGCTGCTCTGGTCCCAAAAGCTGAGCTTGAGGGTGACATGGGCGATGCTCACATGGGACTTCAAGCTCGCTTGATGAGTCAAGCTCTACGGAAATTGACAGCGATCGTCTCACGTTCAAAAACAACATTTATGTTTCTTAATCAGATCCGTGAAAAAATTGGTATGTTCGTTGGTAATCCGGAGACAACGACGGGTGGACGTGCGTTGAAATTCTACAGTTCTTTACGATTAGAAGTGAAACGGACAATGTCGATCAAGGAAGGGACTGATATTATTGGCGCCCGAGTTCGAATTAAGGTTGTAAAGAATAAAATGGCACCGCCTTTCAAAGAGGTTGAAGTTGATCTCTATTATGGCCGTGGTGTTTCACGAGAAAGCGATATCATCGAACTGGGGGTAAATTATGGTCTGATCAATAAGACTGGAGCTTGGTATTCCTATGGTGATAATAGGCTTGGGCAAGGGAAAGAGGCAGTTCGCAAGCTGTTTGAAGAGAATAATTCCCTCTACGAAGAATTACGTGGTAAAGTGATGGAAAAAACGGGAATCCCTCCTATATCTCCAAAAGAATCTGACGAGTGAGGAATTCTCGGATTTCGATTCTTTTCATTTTAATCCTTTTTACTTCTATACCGTTTACGGATAAAAAGAAAAACTGATATTTCGTGACCATATATTCTCAGACAGCCGAGAAAAGCTGGCAGCGAATCCATCATTATAATCTGATCCCGCTGGTCATGGCCGACATCAAATTCGTTGACGGTGTTCAGCATGCGGCGTGAAACCTTCCATTCTCATACACGCATATTGACAATATCCCATTCGAGGGACACCATGGACAACTCTATTCTGAAACCAGCCCCCTCTAACGAAGGATCATCGAGGTATTCTGCCTCTCGTTTCCTTCATAGTTACATCCGGCCGGGAAATTAGGTCAAATTAGTAAATTCCTTTTTTATTGATTTGATCATTGCGGAAATATTTATCAGCATTGCTTCTTTGGGCCCTAACAAGGTCGAATTTGGATATTCGGTATTGAGAATTTCTTCAGCAATGGATTCAATTAAATTTCCATTTTGAAGTTTGTTTAAAATAAAATCTCTCGCTTGTTCTGTTTCTTGAAGAGATTGTTGTAAATAATTCGAAACCTTATTTTGACCGCAAATAAATCTGTTGTGTGGCAAAGCGATTATGAAAATAGGTAAAGACATCATCATTTTTAAAGTTTTTTCATACTGTAAATATGACGATAAAAACAAAGGCTTCACCTTTCTGTTTTTTTCAATGATTCCAGTTGAGTCTCCGCAAAATAAAATCATCTGTGGATGGAGAAGAAATGAAAGTGAACATTTTGTATGACCTGGAGTTTCAAACACTTGGATGAATTGCTTTTTAGCTATGGGAATTATTGTATGATGGAAGCATTCTTCTAAGTTTTTTGGCATTAAGAATTGAACTGAATTTATAACATTTAACTGTTTTTTATAGTCTTGATTCAATCTGTCAATAAATTGAATCGTAACTGGATTTGAAAGAATTTCTTTTGTTCTTTTTGAGCAAAAAATAGAAAAATTGTAGATAGATTGAAGAAAGGTAATTGCTCCAGTATGATCGTAATGAGAGTGAGTGAGAAGGACAGAGTGTATTGGTTCATTTCTTAAAAAAGTATTTATGGCTGAGTAAATATTGTTCGCATAGGCTAAGACGGAACAGTCAACAAGATAGTTCTGATCACCTTTAATGATATATAACGGGAAAACATTATGTGGAAGCAAATAGATATTATCAACTATGGATTCTATTGAATTATTTAAATACATATTTACTTTTGTAGAGAAACGCCTAGTATAATTTGGATTGAATCTATAGTCATTCCGAAAGAATTGTTTTTGCTTTGGAAAAATGATGTAAGTCCCTTTGCATAGTGTATTTCAGAAAATAGTAATATAGAATTTATTTTTATTGGGCAACCAATACCAACTTCGATTCCAAGATTAATTGGGTTTGTTTGATCAATCAACTGAAATGTCTCGTCAGAAATTAATTTTAACCGATGAGAAAGAATAAAATCAACTCTGGGACCGAGTAAAAAGTACATTTTCTTCGGAATTCGTGTTTGCCATTTTAGTAAAACTGGAATTTGCAAAATAATATTTCGATAGTTTCCAGTCAAGTAAATTTTTTCCGATTCCGCTATCATCGCGTTGGATCCTCTAGAGCCTAAGATAATTGCACTTGAAATAGAAATGGATTCGGATAAATACTGCTCAATCCCAATACCTGCAAATAAATTTGGTGTGTACCTGAATGAAAGTTCGGGATACAATTTTGAAGTATAATACTTGGAAAGAGTTCCCCCGGAAATAATTGATAATTGTGTAGCATAGTGTACATTTACAATGGCTATAAATATAATAGCAATAAGCTTTTTCATGGATTTTAGTGTAGCATAAATTTTCTTGGCTGACAATTGTGTTACGCGTCCATAACATATTGGACTGAGAGCCAGTTGGGTGAGTAGAATTGATATAATACTCCAGCGGTGCTAGATTGCCAATACCCCGGTGAGGCCATAATCCTCCACCTAAAGTTCAGGGGCAGGTTTTTGTTTCGCCATTCGGCTTTTCGACTCGCGACCTTAACCTGATTTCAAGTTAATCATTACAATTCTCCGATATCACCGGATCGATTCGGTTCATTTCGGGCCACTGTCGGCATAAAAAACGGGCAAAACGTAGTATTCTCCCTATTTCCGGATTCAGCTTCTTGGACGTTGCGCCTTATGCAAAACATGGTCCCCTCGCTTGAAGAGTGTCTGCAGGTTATGAGTCAGAATCGAAAACCACCACCAAGCCGCATTGGCTCCGAATTTCCTGGAGGGCATGCAGCCGCTGGCCAGATCGTTCTTCAGGATCGCATGAACCTCTTCACTGCGACCGCAACGCTGATCGTGCCAGCGAATCAACTCCACACCATCTTTTTTACTGTTTGTTACGACCGAAAAAACCTTGTACTGCGTCCTGTTCATCTCCATGACCAAAAAAGGTAAAACCAGGTTGGCGTCCATACCGGGAAGTGTCCGCTCCTGCAGCGGCTGGCGAGTAATCAAATAGCGATATTCCCTCCCCTTTTTACTGGTGCAGATTTTGTTGGGCACATAGCACACTTCTCCCATTTCCGGCCTTTTTCATCCCGATTGCCGAATCTGTCCAAATCGAGAGGCTTCCATTCCAATCCCTTGTCAGTAAGAACCGCTCTCTTGAACGCATCCGTAATCGGAGCGCTGACACAGAATATGACCCGGCCAAAACGCTTTTTACCCTCATCGCTGTCTTTTCTCGGCTCCTCATCGAGATACTTCAGCAAATCGTGGTTGTAACTGGCTCCATCGGCACGATAACGAACCACCAACACTTGAGGGGGGAGCGCTCCCATCGCTTCTTTGAGGCTGCGCTGCAACTCAAAATCGGCGGAAACATTGCCGGATCGAAACTCGGTATGCAGCACAAGCCCCAGTTCACTCCAGAATGTGTTCAACGA
>Ga0209287_10000234_pt1 | contig 37096 bp, 34 predicted proteins | sample PPLLak3cmMay2015_2_FD_187255 | JGI IMG/M metagenome (GOLD analysis project Ga0209287, IMG submission 187255) | Freshwater sediment microbial communities from Prairie Pothole Lake near Jamestown, North Dakota, USA - PPLs Lake P8 Core (1) Depth... | ecosystem: Environmental > Aquatic > Freshwater... | reverse complement strand
AGCGGTTATTGAAAAACAAAACCGAGGTCGATTCTTTCTTGTCGGCCTTGGTCATTTTAATCCGGAAATCCGGCAATTAGTCCAATATAATCAGATATCGTTAGTCAAATTAATCCGGAAATCAACAATTCTCATCTCACTCAACACTATGTCTCGTCCGGTGGCTTTTTACTCAGTTGGAAACAGATTTTCGATACTTTTATACATCATTTCAAGACCATCATAGGTACGCCACCCTGTTTTTTTCCAGAATCTTTTTCCCTTTTCATTGCCTGAATAGATAAATATGTTACACCTTGAAATTCCACGTTTAGACAAAATTGAGAGGCACTTGTCTACTAGACGCTTTCCTATTCCTCTTCCGCGGTAATCGGGGAGAACAGCAAGGTGATGTAAATAACCTCTGCGACCATCATGCCCACATAATACGGCACCAATGACTTTTCCATCATGCCTTGATATAAAACTAAGCCCCTTATTTCTTTTTAAAAATACCTCCATAGCAGAAATAGAATCGGCATCATCCAACCCCACTTCCGGGATCGAAGCCCAAAAAGCTGTAACTTCTTTATACTCAGACATTGAGAATTTCCTGAATTCTATTTTCATAATAACCTATGTCGAACGTTGCTAATCAGCCGCGCGGCTTTTTTGCGTCGGCTGCATTAGCCTTGTTGGCAACCTACTACTCTTCAAAAAATCACAGTTTTAGTACAAAAACCTCCTTGCCCAGACAAAAATAACCGAGTCTTTTGGTCTGATTTCGTCCTAACGATAACCGTAGCCTTTCTATTCATCGAGAGTCCTATATTCTCAGACCCAATGAGTTCAGCCCATGGTATACCCGGTGGTGGATATCGAAAAGTGAAGCTCGGAGGATGTTCACCGTGCTTGTCCAGTTTTTCTTCTATGAAGATGGAAATATCTGAGGGGCCAAACCAATACCAGTTGACTGGATTAGGACTTTTACTGTCCTTTTTATACTTATCAGTAATGCCACTGTAATCGTTATATTCCCAGATTATATTTAGATCATCGTTTTCATCTTTGAAGCTATCAATACGTTTCCCAAGTTGAGATAGCTGTTCGTGCATCAGCACTGTTAAATATTTTCCAGAACTATAATCAAGATTCATGGCCTTAATGAACCATCCTGGTGCTGTATCCTCAACCCTCTGGACATCAGAGATGACTATGCCAGCACTGTCTTCTTTTCCCGTGCAGCCTAAAAGAAGAAACAAACACAGTATTAATAATATAGAACAGCATCTATGTTTCATAATTACCGCGGAGTTTAGTGAAAATAACAGGCCGGCGAGCTTTTCCGCCGGTCGGGTTGATTTTTTTTAGCTCTTTTTTCTCTTTTGTCTAGCTGGAATTTTTTCAGATATTTTGCTGATTCTATTTTCATTGATATAGATTGTTTCAATTATATTTTCAGTCACATCCATAACGCGTGCCACTTCAATTCTTTTGGGCCTATATCCTCTGTGCATAGCAGCGTGACCAGCTTCTATAATAGGTTTCAATACATCTTTTTGTTTAGGTGAGATATGCCCCTCTTTTTCGAATGCATCGATATTGTCTTCAAATGATCCTCTGTCGCCGATTTTATCAATCATGATCGATTCGAGAAGTGCTCTAATTCCAAGCACAGCAAGTTGAGGTGCATCATTTTGTAATGCTATGTAAATTTCTGCAAAGAGGTTCATTATTTTCTCATCTAATGCTAATGCTGTATAAAAAACCTCCCTCTCAGAAACCGCTATGGCGTAGAGCCATTCTGGTTCCTTTCTAAACAAGGGGGGAGGATAGCATCTTACTACGACCTTTTGCTCACCTGTTTCAGGGTCAACATTCTCTGAAAACCAACTTTTATGACGGAATTGTACTGACTCACAACCACAACATTTTAATACTTCGTAGCTATCAGAACCACCGATACTGTATTTTTCATCAATCTTCTCGGAATAATTTATTATTTCTTGGTAGAGAACATCATGTTTCCTTTTTCCGTTACACCGGTTACAGTGCTCCCATTCTATTTCTTTCATATTAAAAGTCCTTTATAGATCTATATGGGCCAATGCGGAGTTGAGCCGCAGGCGACGAGCCGTCGGAACGTTAGTTCCGTAAGGCTGGGAGCCTGCCGGTCTAGAACGACTGGTTGGCGCCGCCTTTGGGCGACTACCAGTCGGGCGAGAGCGTAGGCTCAACTCCGCATTGGCGCCGACGCAGGCTGCGCCAACCGCGCAGTTTAACAGGCGGGCGCAGCCCGTCCTTGTTGAAAATGATGTTATGTTTTTTTCATGCTATCAACTAAAACAAAAACCGTGAATGAAAGTAACGAAAAGCATTTTAAAGAATTAATTTTAGTACCATAATCTAAATGTTTTTTAGAACCATGAAGAATTCCATTTCTATTTGGACTCTTTTTTTTATGGCTCAAAGAACAACTTCCAATACCTTTACTATACTGGTTTTTGTTCTTAAGTATATCCAAGAAAAGATCGAGCAATTTATTTTCACTATTTTCCAGTATCCTTTCTATTTGTTCAGCCCTTCTATCATGTTCACTAAACAGAAATGCACCCAATTTTTCAGCGCATATTCCATCAGTCTGCGATAAAAACAGTGGTATGCTTGCAATGTATCGCTTTTCATTATGGAGTGAAAAAGCTTCATTTAATATCTCTCTTCTATTAGGACACAATTCTATTATTTTTTTTGTCAAATCCTTCCAGTCATATTCCAGATGTTTTATCATGAAATTGTCTAACGTTTTTTGACCCTTATCAGTTGCTTCAATGCAACCTGATGCAGGCGTTTCCCAATTGAAATACCACCCCATATCTGAAGCTTTTAGCCAGTATTCCTTCTGCCAAGCAGGCCATGACTCAAGTGCTTTTAAAAAGATCCGGATTACTTCAAATACTTTTGGGTCGATTGTTAAAGCATTTTTTAGCTGTATGGCATAAATTTGAATTCGTTCTTGTATTAAATTGTGTATCGCTAAAATTCTTTTTGATAATTCATTATCCATAAATCACCTTACTCATAAACATGACCGGCCAAGTTCACAGGCCGGGCGGACGTTTTATCGCCCGGTCATGTGAAACGCGATGTTCGATTTCTGATGATATATGCATTTTGTACCCATTTCTGAGCTTCGCATATTTAAAAGCTACATTTGGAGCTATTTTCTTGAGTATTTTCTTTTCGTTCTCTCCTGTTCTAGATCCAAGGATAATACTTTTTATGCTTCCTTTGATATTATAAAATCCTATGTTTGAAATTATTCTGCTTTCACTTTCATATCCCCAATGACTTGACTTTCTTGATAGAATTCTTTTAATTGTTTCTTCGCTAAAATTTTCATGTGTTACTTTTTTGGGATCTAAATCGTATTTTACTGGATATAAATCATATTTTTGATTTTCATCCCATTCTATTTCAATACAAATTCCTTTATGCCCATCAGCATAGAAAGACCACATCCGAACATCATCATTTTCAGAAGACAAACTACAAATACCAAAATTGTAATTTGCAAGTGTATTGTAGTGGTTACCATCGCTTCCACATTCAGCTTCTCCGCAAACGGCAACTCCACATGTTGAATCACCATAATAATAATTATACTCACCTTCAAAAGGATCATTCAAATCATTATATGCTGAGCAATATAATCTTTTATTTTCGATGATATCAAATACTCTATCAATTTTAGATAGCTCCCGGAATTTATATAAAAGCATATCGCCTCCTCATGCTAAAAATTTGTTTATTGCAATTATTGTTTCTATTTTGCAGCGAAGACGTCAGCCTAACACATAACCGGCTGGCTATGCAGCGCAGCGGAATTGCCAGTCCGGGTTAATGTGTGGGTTAGGCAATAATATGGTTACATAATTTTCTTTCTCTTCTTCTTCGGTATATAACGCGGAAGCTCAAGTTTCACATTATCCCAGATTATCAGTCGATCATCTACCCTTAGAATTGCTCGAACGTCGCCATCCTGCGACACGACGAAGCCAAGCGCTTTCGGATACTTCCAACAATAACGCATCATTGATCTATGTCGAGTACCATAATGTTCATAGTCCACTTCTGTCAGGCGGGAACCTGGTATCGGTGTAGCGCTTTTCCAAATGGAGGGTGGAACACTCGTTACTCGTATTTCAGCCCCAAACCCTTTGACTACTAGATCTCTATTGAGCAAAACGAGACCATCAACGCGAGTGAGTAGTGAAACAAACCATAGGGCACTCGAAAGTTCTAGACGTACCTCTTTGCGTTTTGATGCTGCCACGCTTTCGGATAGATAATGATCTTTAAGAATTATTTCAGTTTCGTCGTTGTTAAGATAATCGAAAATGTCGTCGCTCGATTTCGTTTCTTCGACAGTGAAGCGCCCGTATTTCCTTAATGAATACATTAGACGTCCATAGATCATCGAGTACTTAATGGTTAAACCAAGTGGGTTTGTATCCCGAACAATCAATAAAGCACCTCCGTGACGGTACCGTCGTACCCTAAGTAGAAGGCGTGGTATTATAGATATCCAATAACTAGTCAGGATCGAGTCCCAATGTTCCCGTTCATAATAAGTTCCTGGGGGGATCTTTTCCTTGACTTTGTTGATATACCTTTTGATTGGGATGTTAAGAAACCCGCGCACCGGTCCGGAACTCCATACATCAGTGGACGTGGTAATCAGACGGCCGATTCTTAAATCGGCAATCTTCTGGTAACCGATGGTCGCGGATATGCTTCCTGTCCCTTCGACATAGGCTTGGAATAGACCTGGACATTCCGGCCCCGAATCTATTTCATAATTAATATAATCTGCTATATGAGTCTCCTGGTCGATAAACCCCCAGATTTTTAGTTCGTTTTCGTCGTCAATAAAAACCGCTAACGAGGAGGTTCTAGGGTCTGTAGCTAGGGCTAATTTCGCCACGATTGGACTTTGGAAGGGCAATTCCTCTCCTAGGGGTATAAAGGTCCACCGGTCATTGGAGGGATTTTTCGGCGGATTGGGATCTGGGTCTCTTGGATTAATGTAAACGATTCCGAATTGAAGTGTTCGTCCTTCTTCGGTCCGCATACTAGTGTGGTACATGACGCGAAACAGCTGGTCGAGGATGTCGGAAGAAGGCGCTTTCTTGCGTTTTCGCTGCAAGGCGGAGCGAACAGCGTCGGCTAATAAGGAAGGGTCTCTGAAAGCTTCGGGCATGTTGTCCTCTGGATTATTTATGGCATAACGTGCTGCGTCAGCGGGCATTTGTTTGCTCCGCTGGACACAGATGATAGACGAAGCCTTATGCTACAGGCAATTTTAATTCTCGACAATTGGATAATTAATTACGATCTCACCGTCCGTTTGTTTGAATCCATCTGGAACAAAAGGTACGAACAGCTGCATGCGATCAGTCTGAATAGGTATTATCACAACTCGTGATAACTCCACAGTTCCGCTTGGGCCGACTACATTGATTCTAGTCTGAGGCGTCGTACCTTCCACATGTTGGCCGGTCCTGTTCTGGAAAACAAGCGCAACAGCCCCTTTATCGGCGACTGACATTGAGTACCGAGCCTTGACCTTAAAGGTCACTGTTCTTCCAGCTAAAAGCTTCTCTCCCGGTTTTGGCTCAACGCTTACCAGATCTATTGTATAACCGTCCGCCCTATGAGCATTATAGGTCCAACGGACTTGATTCTGAACCTGTCTCTGATTAATGCATCCCTGAGCTAGCACACCTAGTACTACAATGATTGTGGCCGCCTGAATTCGATAGATCACAATGTCCTCCTATGCATTAAGCCGCCTAAGTTATTCTACGGTTCCGGATATCTCTCCCATTTAAATGATATCCGGAAAGAATAAGAATAATATTTCAATTTGAATTATGACTATATTGTTTGTCTTTCTGTATAGCGTGCTAATTTTCAGGATATACAGAAATATGATAAACTCCGGGCAATATCTTGTCCCGGAGATAGATTATGAACTGATAATTTGGTTGGCAGCTAAAGTGTTGGTTAATATTGCACAGGAACGATTAAATTTCAAGATTGTTCTAAAACTCAAATGGAGAACAAGTGAATTATGAATTAGAAGCAGACTTCCCTTACTTCCTTCTTATTTCAATTCTTTTGGTTTTTGTCCTGGCCTTAGCGCCTTAGTATTTTGTTTGGTGACTACTTTTTTTCCTGTTTTTTCTTCAATCTCTTTTCGGGTATTACCTGCGATTGTGCCGCCCTGTTTGGCTATCTTACGACTGCCTTAGAAGGTTTCAGGATTTTTTTCTTTGGAGATTTCAGTTGTGGTTGCTTATGCAAGTATAAGTCTTTACCATCTACTGACCGCAATTTCAGTTGACTACAATTTGTAGCCATCTAACTTCCTTCCTGTTTTAAACGTGTTTTCAACACGCTCCAATACTTTCTAGGGTTTGGGCTAGGGGCGATACCTATTTACTGCATCAGGCATTGGCAACGAGGGGCTGTGCTTTTTGATCGATGATCGTGATAAGTTCCTGAACGGTGTTGACTTCCGTTTCTTCAAAATATGCTTCACCGCATTGGCTGCAAACCCAGGCAGGGACATTGTCCAGCGTTAAATGGCAGCCTTTCCTGTCAATATGTAACGGTGCGAATCCTTTTTTCATGTTTCCTTGGCAATGAATGCACTTCATAATTTTTTCCTCTTTTTAAAAGTAGCATCCCATTCATCTAAACTGGGGATGTAGGCAGTAATTATAGCCAAATAATCATCCTTAGGAGCGCAGACAACATGAACCGGGCGACCTTCAGCTTTATACGAACACATCAAACAACTTGGCCCTCTTGTATCTTCTGAATAATATTCTATGATCTCACCATTTTTAAGAACATCAAGGATTCAAGGGGTCGAGGAATTGACAAAAGACCTCAACCTGCTGGATTGCTTCAGTAGTTCGCCCTGTGTTCCGATTTCTTATTCTCCTCTTTTCATGTAAAACTGGCAACCTTGAAAATTCAGCGAGGTCAACCGAATTTTCAAGGCAGGAAAAAGAATAATTTCTTAGATTAATCTGTTTAATGCATTCATGGCTTGTATTTTCTGGGATCATCACGCGCGAATTCGGTATTGATTCCTTTGAGAAACCCTCTTAGTTCCTTGATATCACGATCGGGTATAAGTTCGATGCGTCCTTCATATTCGACAACCTGCATCTTTTGACCGGGATGAAGATTTAACGTCTTCCTCATCATCCTGGGTATTACTACCTGGTATTTTGGTGATATTGTTACTGTTTGCATCCTGAACCCTCGATCATTAAAAATATGGATAATGATATCATGATCGATGACATCCTATCAGCTTTTTAAAAATTACTTTTTCAGCATCACAACACGGTCCATGCGGCTGTAATCCTTTACGACCTTCTGTTCTTCGTAAAAGCCTGTTTGCGCAGCCAGGTCCATGGCCTTCGCCGTCTGGAAGGGGGCCATCTCGATCAGCAGCCAGCCACCTGGTTTTAGAAACTCCTTTGCCTCAAGGATAAGTCTCCTGATAAAGAAAAGGCCGCCTTCTCGGCCGTCAAGCGCTGTCCTGGGCTCATACTGGCCTACTTCAGGGGGAAGGGAATCATAATCCTCTGTTGGTATGTATGGGGGATTGGAAACGATTATATCAAAAAGCTGTGTTGTATCTTTAATGGCTGAAAAGAGATCACTCTTTAAAAAATGAATCCTGGCGTCAAGCCCGTGTCTTCGTGCATTGACCATGGCTGTCTCAAGTGCCTCTGCCGAGACATCAGTTGCCCATATGTCCGCATCCGGCAGTTCACTTGCTATGGACACAGCTACTGCGCCGCTCCCTGTTCCGATGTCCAGAACTGATACTGCCCCGGTTTGATCCTTATCTTTTTTGTCCTTCAGGAGGGATATCGACTGTTCAACCAGTATCTCAGTCTCAGGCCTGGGAATAAGGACCTGCGGGCCGACATTAAACTCCAGGGACCAGAATTCCTGCACGCCGGTTATATACTGTACAGGTTCTCTCCTGAGACGTCTCTGAATCAGAGACCGATACTCATCAATGTCTTTTTCATTGAGGGGTTTGTCAAAATCCAGGTAGAGTTTTATCCTGGTGGTCCTAAGCTGATAGGCGAGCAGCATCTCGGCGCAAAGGCGGGGGCTGTCTATGTCTTTTTTCTGAAGATAATCGGCAGTGACCGCAAGCAGGTCCTTTATGATCCATTTCTGCGGGCTCACGCCTCTCCTTTAAGGGCCTCAGCCTGAAAATAGGCGATCAGGGAGTCTATGACAAGGTCAAGGTTCCCATTCATGACATCCTCCAGCTTATAAAGGGTCAGGCCTATCCTGTGATCCGTTACCCTGGCCTGGGGGAAGTTGTAGGTGCGGATCCTCTCGCTCCTGTCCCCTGATCCTACCATGTTCTTGCGTTCAGCAGAGATCTTTGCCCTCTGCTCCTCCTGCTCCATGTCAAAAAGCCTTGATCTGAGGACCTTCAGGGCCTTTGCCTTGTTTTTATGCTGGGACTTTTCATCCTGGCAGGTGACAACCAGCCCGGTGGGGAGATGTGTTATGCGTATTGCGGAATCGGTAACATTGATATGCTGTCCTCCGCACCCCGAGGAGCGGTATGTATCTATCCGCAGGTCCTCCATGTTCACCTTAACGTCCACATCTTCCGCCTCGGGCAGCACGGCCACTGTAACGGCAGATGTATGAACCCTGCCCTGGGCCTCTGTCTCAGGGACCCTTTGAACCCTATGGACGCCGCTCTCAAACTTGAGGCGGCTGTAGACATCCTGGCCTTCAATAAGGAGGATGACCTCCTTTAATCCGCCTATCCCTGTATTGTGCCGGCTCATGATGTCCGTCTTCCATCTCCTTATTTCGGCATATTTCAGGTAGGCCCGGAAGAGTTCAGCGGCAAACAACGCGGCCTCTTCACCGCCGGTTCCGGCCCTTATCTCAAGGATTATATTTTTCTCATCGTTGGGGTCCTTGGGAAGGAGCTGCAACCTGAGTTCCTTTTCAAGCTGTGAAAGCTCGCCCTTTAAGGTCTCGATCTCTTCCTTTGCGAGCCTTTTCATTTCAGGGTCAGGATCATCCAGGAGTGATTTATTGCTCTGTATCTCTTCCTGAACAGCGTTATATTTTCTGAAGGCATTAATGATTGGAGATAGCTGACTGTGCTCTTTTGAAAATTTCTGGTAGGTCTTCTGATCCTTTATTATTTCAGGGCGAGAAAGATCACCTTCCAGCTGCATGAACCGGTCTTCTAATTCTTTTATCTTATCAAACATAATTTTATTACTATTATCTGGTCAGAAGTTTTTTTGCTCTGGCCATTGATGAATAAAAGCCCTGAAGAATAAGCCTGTACCACGGCATTACAGCACAAAAAAATCTGGGCATCGGCAGTGGTATCTCCCACATGCCGCGCCCGTATTTTTAAAGCAACTGCGTGGCCTTTCCTGGCCAGGATGGTTAATATCGGCCATTAAGAACCGGGAAGCATCAGACTTTCAGAGGACGCAGAAAATTAAAGCGAGCCTTGAGACTAATTGTTTTTCGCCTGACCCTCTTTTTCCTCGTTGTACTTGGCGTATTTATTTTTAAATCTTTCAACCCTTCCGGCCGTATCCATCAGTTTGTGTTTGCCGGTAAAAAACGGGTGGCACTGGGAACAGATTTCCACCTTGATCTCTTTAAGGGTGGAACCTGTCTCAAATTCAGCGCCGCATGCGCAGTGGACCTTCGCACTCTGATATTCGGGATGTATATCTTTTTTCATTTTATCACCTCTCTTTAATGACTCATAGAATCGAGAAAATCCTTATTATTCTTTGTTCCTTTCATTTTGTCCAGTAAAAATTCCATGCTGTCTACCTGCGTCAAGGGCGCCAGTAGTTTACGCAGTATCCAGATCCGGTTAAGATCAGCCTCATTCATAAGAAGTTCTTCTTTCCTTGTTCCGGAACGGTTAATATCTATAGATGGGAACACCCTTCTATCTGTTAGTTTTCTGTCCAGAATTATCTCCATATTGCCGGTGCCTTTGAATTCCTCAAATATTACTTCATCCATCCTGCTCCCGGTATCTATCAGGGCTGTGGCTATAATTGTCAGGCTGCCGCCTTCCTCGATATTCCTCGCGGCGCCGAAAAACCGTTTGGGTTTATGGAGGGCGTTGGAATCAAGACCGCCCGACAATATCTTGCCGCTTGGAGGGACTGTGGCATTATATGCGCGGGCAAGCCTTGTGATGCTGTCAAGAAGGATAAGGACATTACGTTTATGTTCGACCAGCCTTTTGGCCTTTTCTATAACCATCTCGGCAACCTGCACATGCCTCTGTTGAGGTTCATCAAAGGTGGAGCTTATCACCTCTGCGTCTACCGAACGCTGCATGTCGGTAACTTCCTCCGGCCTTTCATCTATAAGAAGGACTATTTTATGGATATCTTTATCATTTGCAGTAACGCTGTTGGCGATATTCTGAAGGAGCATGGTCTTGCCTGTCCTGGGCGGGGCTACAATCAATCCGCGCTGTCCCATTCCTATGGGGGTCAAAAGATCCATTATCCTGGATGAGTAATTCTCTTTTGTAGTCTCAAGTTTAATATGACGGTTTGGGTACAGGGGGGTAAGGTTATCAAAAAGTATCTTTTCGCGGGCTATCTCCGGGTCTTCATGGTTGACCGCCTCCACCTTCAGAAGGGCAAAATACCTCTCCGAATCCTTCGGAGGCCTGATCTGCCCTGAAACTGTATCTCCTGTTCTCAGATTAAAACGCCTGATCTGTGAAGGAGATATGTAAATATCATCAGGCCCGGGCAGATAATTCGCATCAGGGGCCCTTAAAAATCCGAACCCGTCAGGCAAGGTCTCAAGCACGCCCTCCCCGTAAATAAGTCCGTTCTGTTCGGAATGGGCCTGAAGAAGCGTAAAAATAAGCTCCTGCTTGGGCATGCCCGTGGCGCCTTCGATATTGAATTTCTTCGCCATGGTGGTTAAGTCACTGATTTTCATTTTTTTTAATTCAACAAGATTCATAGTAAAACTCCATATAATAAGCTATTCTTTAATTCGCCTGAGGAAGCGCCGGTATTTTGTCGTATTTTTATCCGGACGGATTTTTTAAAGGCATCTTATGAAAATAAATTAGGCAAATTTCCTGAAAATTTATCAACAATCCTTACTTAATAAATGAGATGGAATGCAGATATCTCCCGGGGCAGTTAGAGATTTGACAATTAAATATTTAATTGCAATTACCTTGCCAATAACACACGATTTTTACATCCCAACTGACGGGTTTGAAAAATGGCAGCCTGAATAAATCATCAGGGAGATCATCAGACCCTTCAGGAATTTCAGCTTTAACAAAATGAGCGCTTTATAATGCCAGGACATCAGCAAAATTCCTTCTGGCTTTTTCCGGTTTTTAATTCATGATTCCTTTTTTGTGAGTTAAATAAGGTCGTGCAGCAGATTATCCTCGAAGTTTTCATGATATCCGGTCAGCGCCGAATCTTCCTGGAGGCAGGAAATTACTGCTGCTTATATATATAACTCTTTTTAATGTCAAGAAATATTAATCCGTTTTATCTTAATGAAAAATCTGTTTAAGTCCTTTAATGATATTGTCCATATCCGGCGAAACCGTGCTTTTAAACTCGCAATAAACACCGGTTCCGGGGTGGATGAACCCTAACAGTACGGAATGAAGCATCTGTCTTTCCAAAGACTGTGCTATATCAAGGGCCTCAGGGCATTGTCTGTTCCACCAGGTCTTTCTGAAGCCATATACCGGATCGCCGACAATAGGATAGCCGATGTGCGACAGGTGCACCCTGATCTGATGGGTCCTCCCTGTTTTCAGGGTCACCTCAAGCAGGGAAAACTTGCCGCCTATCACATCCAGTCTGTTCCACAGGGTCAGTGCCCTTTTCCCCCCGGCCTTGCTGACCGACATTTCCTTTCTTCTGACGGGATGACGGGATATCGGCAGGTCTATCTCACCCTCCTGTCCTGGAATAATCCCATGGACAAGTGCTATATATTTCTTATTGACCCCGCCATCCTTAAACTGGCTGCTCAGGTTGGTATGGGCCTGGTCATTCTTTGCCACGACAAGGAGTCCCGAGGTGTCCTTATCCAGCCTATGAACAATCCCCGGCCTTAGCACCCCCCCTATGCCGGAAAGATTGCTGCAATGGTGTAAAAGGCCATGGACAAGGGTCCCTTCTGCATGCCCCGGGGCGGGGTGTATAACCAGGCCCGGAGGCTTATCAAGGACAATAAGCCAGGAGTCCTCATAAATCAGGGAAAAATCCACAGGCTCGGGCTTGATTTCACAGGGGATCGCCGGTGGTATGGCAATGCTGACCCTGTCATTGGGCCTCAATTTATAGCTGGCCTTCACAGGAAGCCCGTTCACCTTAATGCATTGGCCCTTGATAAGAGACTGTATCCTGGATCGCGTCAGGCCCCTTTCCCGCGAGGCAAGAAACAGGTCTATCCTCTGTTCTTTTTCCTTTTCTGAGATTAAATGGAGAGATTCCCTGGCAGACCTGTTATTCACTGTTATTTATGGTATTTTCCTGTTGAGTGCTTTAACAACCTTATTGAGAGTAAGACTTTTTAAGAATCTTTCCTCTCGCTCAGGACATTTCTTGCGGCCCTTGCTGCTGTATCTTCTTGAGTTTTATCGGCAGGAGATGGAGACATCTTAATTAGCAGCACTTGCAAACATCTTGTCAAGGTCTTTTTCTATCTGTTTTTCTTCAACCTTTTTCGCAAGAGAGATCTCTTTGACTAGAAGGTTCCTTGCCGTATCAAGCATTTTTCTCTCACCGAAAGAGAGATCCTTGTCCTCCTTCAGCATAAGGAGGTCCCTGTAAACCTCTGCAACCTCGAATACGGAACCGGTCTTGATCTTATCCATATAGTCCCTGTATCGCCTGTTCCAGGTCTGGTTGTCGATGATAACATCTCTCTTTTTAAGTATGGAATAGAGTCTGGGGACCTCTTTTCGTCCGATTATCTCTCTGAGGCCCACACTGTCAACATTCTGAGTAGGCACCATAATCTTCATGTTATTATCGAGAATCCTTATGATATAGAAATCCTGACGAAAGCCTGATATCTCTTTTGTCTCTATCGTTTCAATAATTCCTACCCCATGTGCGGGATAGACGGCCAAATCACCCTTTTTAAACATCAAAAACTCCCAAGCATTTTAATTCGCTGACTCTTAATCTTTCACGGTTATTTTATAAGGAAAATACTCCTAGTCTCTTCCAATGCCCGTCAAATAATAATTGGGTGTCAGGAATCGGCAAACAGGCATGAAAGATAAAAAACACTGTTTACGATCAGGCCGAACCATGAACCAACCATTTTACGGGGAACTTTCGGATTGCAAATTCATTATCCTTCCAAAGGATAGGCGCTAAAACCGGATAATATAATTTTAATCACATGCCTTTTCTGGATGGAAACGAACAATTAATTTCTTTATACCATATTTTTAATTACTTGTCGAGAATATGTATATATATTTTATTTTATATTGATCCTTGCTTTATAGTCCGAGCAATCCCCCAGGCTTCAGAAAGGGGGCAATTATAAGGGCCACGATTGCCGTAGCTTTTATAAATGTATTCATCGCAGGCCCGGATGTGTCCTTGAAGGGATCGCCGACCATGTCTCCCACCGCGGCGGCCCTGCTGTTATCCGAACCCTTTCCGCCGAAATTTCCAGCCTCTATATATTTTTTAGCATTACCCCATGCGCCTCCTGCGTTCGACATGAACAGGGAAAGGAAAATCCCCATTACTGCGGTCCCCAGGATCATGCCGCCCAGCACCTCCGTGCCAAAAAGCACACCAGCCGCGATGGGACAAAGAAGGGCTGTCAGCACAGGAACGATCAGCTCTCTGATCGACGCGCCTGTTGCCATGGAGACACATGCCCTGGGATCAGGCTTAACACCCTCTCTCCCTTCGAGCAGCCCCGGAATCTCTCTGTACTGACGCCGGGTCTCCTCAACGACCTTAAGGGCCGTCTTCCCCACGGAGGCCATGGTACTGGCGGCCGCGAACACCGGAATCATCGCCCCTAAAAAAACCCCTGAAAGAACCGCCGGATTCATAATATTGATGACCTGCAACCCCGCAACCCTTGCATAAGCAGCAAACAGGGCTATCCCCGCAATAACCGCCGAACCTGAGGCAAAACCTTTTCCCATGGCTGCGGTTGTATTTCCGATTCTGTCAAGGCTGCCGGTTATATTTCTTGTAGAAATGCCCAGTCCGGACATGTCTGAAATGCCTCCGGCGTTGTCCGCTATCGAAGCATAGGCATCAACAGTCAATGCAACACCGGCGGTAGCAAGCATTCCGACCGCAGTAAGACCCAGCCCATAAATACCTGCCGATAAATATCCCGTGAAGGTCGCGGCACATATGACAAGGACAGGCAGGCATGTGGAACGCAAGCCCAGGATGAGGCCTGACGTTATTACAGCCGCATGTCCATACCTGGCCTGTTCCGAGATACGGGATACGGGAGGTCCGGAGGTGGAATATTCAGCAAGAAGACCCAGGGCAATCGCGCAGAGCACGCCGGAGGTCACTGCCCACAGCATACCCTTGGGCATCTCCATCAAACCTGTAACCAGGGCTGCAAGGGCAATGAAGACAATATCCGCGACAAATATGGTGGACCTCAATGCCGCCGCAGGGCGTTTGCCTCGAAATGCCGTGATGAAAAATATGCCTATAAACGAGCTTATCTGGCCCGCAACGGCGATCAGCGCAGGCAGTCCCATAAAAAGGATGATAACGGCCCCTTCATCCCTGTCTTTCAACACGGGAAATTTTTCCGTAAATTCCGGGATCGTGATGGTGGCGGCTATGGCCATGGTAGCTATAATCGAGGCCACATAGGACTCAAACAGATCTGCCCCCATGCCTGCGATATTGCCTGCATTATCGCCCACATTGTCAGCTATTGCACCGGGATTCCGATGATCATTCTTTGATATCCCTGCCTCTATCCTGGCTGACAGGCCTGCCCCGAGATCTGCGGCCTTGGCAAATATGCCGCCTCCAATCCGGACAAAAAGGGCAACAGAGCCCGCCCCCATCGTAAATCCGTTAAGATATCTTATAATGCCAGGGTCGCCGGCCAGTTTCCAGCACCACGCCCCAAGCCCCAGCAGTCCCAGACCCGCAACCGAAAGGCCCATAACCGATCCTGAAAAATAGGATATGCTCAGGGCCTTTGCCTGCCCGGATTTATCCGCGGCCTCCGCGGTCCTGGAATTTCCCCTTGTTGCGGACTTGACGCCTATATAGACGGCAGTGATTGCGCAAAGAAACCCGCTTATAAAGGCGCCTGGCGTGTACCACTCCCTGTAGAAAAACCATAAAATCGGGACGGCACAGATAACGAACAGGGTCAGGGCCGAGTACTCCCTTTTTAGAAATGCCATGGCGCCTTCATGTATCATGCCCTCGATTTCCTGCATCAACAGTGTCCCCCGGGGCTGTTTTTTAATATACAGGTAGATAAACCCGGCAATTATCAGGCTCAACAAACCCGTTAATGGGGCAATCATTGTCGACTCATACATTATCGGTTCCCTCTTTATCCCCGGGATTCAGGCTGTTGATCTGATTCATGGCATATTCCACCGAATCCGAGATTGCCAGACGGCAGGCATTTACGGCCGTTTGAATCATGGCTTCGATTGTTTCCTTCTGATCCTTATAGAAAGGTGAGAGCACAAAGTCTTCAGTGCTTTCGTTATATCGAGGTCGGCCTATCCCGATCCTTATCCTGGGAAATCCTCTGCCGCCGAGGTGGTCTATTATGGATTTCACACCCTTGTGACCTCCCGCTCCTCCCTGTCTTGCGACCTTGATCCTTCCGACCGGGAGATCAAGATCATCATGAACGACCAGTATGTGCTCCCGGTCGATCTTATAATAATCGGCACAGAGCCTGACCGCATTGCCGCTGAGGTTCATATAGGTCATGGGGCAGAAAAAGATTATGTCTTTGCCCTCAAGCCTTGTCCGTGTGTTCCTGGACTGGAAGCGCCTGTTCTCAAGGCGGACCCCAAGTTCTCTGCTTAAAAGGTCCAGGACCTTGAAACCGATGTTATGCCTTGTATCCTTATATTCCGGCCCGGGGTTGCCGAGCCCTACAATCATGTCCATTTGTTTTAAGGTTTACAAACCTCCACCCTTTCTCCTTTTACGACACCGTACGCATAAAAAGCCAAGGTCCCCCGGAGAGATCCGGGGGATTCAAAAACCGGCTTGCTCAAGAAATATCCGGATGATGATCTATAATCTTAGTGAATCATAAGGCTGGAGCTGTATTGAGAAGTCGGTATATTCACATTAAATGAACCGCCTCGGGAGGGATTCCCCTCCAAAGGCGGATTATAAACTTGGATTAGATATTTAGCCCATGATATTGTGAGCAGGGCTCATGCCATAACCGGATCGCGGAATCAGAACCCGGGCATTTTCATCAGGCTTCAGGAGTCTCCTCTTTCTTCTCAGCCTCTCCCTCACCTTGTTCCTCGCCGGCTCCGGGCTCAGCTGCAGCAATGGAAGGAGCCATGACTGTTGCCACGGTCAGATCCAGGTCCAGCAGGGATTTAATTCCGTCGGGCAGAGTAACATCCTTTATATGCAACGACTGTCCGATCTCAAGCTCCGAAACATCGACCTCAATAAAATCGACCAGTTTGTCCGGGAGACATGAAACGGTTATTTCTCTCCTTATGGGCTGGAGCATTCCTCCGTTTACAACACCCTTGGGTGTATTGATGAAATGGAGAGCGATATCCACGGTAAGCTCTTTATCCATGGAGATTTCATAAAAATCCGCATGAAGATAATCGGTTTTAACCGGGTCTGAATGAAGCTCTTTCAGAATAACGGTCTTGGAGTCGGTCCCCTTATCGGTTTCGATCTGAAGTCCTATAATAACATTTTCTCCTGTCTTCTTTTTCATAATCATGTCCAGTTCATGGGCATCAACTGTCAACATCAATGAAGCCGCGCCTGGGCCATAAAAGATAGCCGGTATCCGGTTTTCTCTCCTGAGTTTTTTTGCCGCCTGTTTTCCTTTTTCGCTTCTTATCCTGGCAGCTAATGTATATCGGGCCATTTGTTACCTCCTGAATTTCTCCTCTGCCGAAATTAAAATCAGGCAGGGGTATTCTTGTTTTTTGAAAAAATATTAAATCCCTTTAAGGGATTATTTTAAATGATCAATCCCCATCAGACCTTAAAAAAACAGCCCGGCTGATACACGGGCATGATAGTCTGTCCTATACAAACAGGGTGCTTACTGAATCGGAACTGTAGATCCTCTTGATCGTCTCTCCCAGCAGCTCGGCAACGGACAATGAGACAATCTTGGGACAATTCTGCGCCTCTTTTTTAAGGGGGATCGTATTCGTAACAACCAGACGATCTATAGGCGACGCCTCAATCCTGTCTATGGCAGGCCCTGAAAGCACCGGGTGTGTGCAGCAAGCAAATATCCTTGCCGCGCCGTGCTTTTTTAGGGCATTGGCCCCCTGCTGCAGGGTCCCTGCGGTATCCACCATGTCATCAAGAATAATGGCCGTCTTTCCGTCCACTTCGCCTATTATATTCATGGCCTCCGCTATATTCGGGGCATCCCTTCTCTTATCTATGATCGCCAGGGAGGCGGAAAGGCGCTTTGCGAATGCCCTGGCCCTTTCAACGCCGCCCGCGTCCGGCGAAACCACAACCAGTCCGTCGTTAAAATGGTTCCTGATATATTTCAACAACAGGGGCGCTGAAAAGAGATTATCAACGGGTATATTAAAATATCCCTGGATCTGTCCGGCATGCAGGTCAATGGAGACCACCCTTTGAGCCCCTGCAACCGTGATAAGGTCCGCCACAAGTTTGGCCGAAATAGGGACTCTTGGTTTAACCTTCCGATCCTGTCTCCCATATCCGTAGTAGGGTATGACCGCCGTAATCCTCTTGGCGGATGCCCTCCTGAGTGCATCCATGATAATAAGGAGCTGCATGATATTATCATTTACAGGGATGCATGTCGATTGAAGGACAAAGACGTCCATGCCCCTGACGTTGTCATGAATCTCGACCTGGGTCTCTCCGTCACTGAAGGTCTTGGCCATTATCTTGCCGGGCTCAATGCCGAGATACCTGCAGACCTCCTGGGTCAATTCTGGATTTGATGTGCCGCCGAAAAGCTTCATAGTATCTCTTTAAAAGTTCTCCTTAATACCGGATCTCCTGCCCTTTGCCCATCCGGGATAGATTATGGCTGGGGCGGGAGGATTCGAACCTCCGAATGCGGACTCCAAAGGCCCGTGTCTTACCGTTTGACGACGCCCCAATCGTTTTTATTGCCGACCGCCTTTAATCCGGCTGATCAATAATTTTCTTTTCCTCCGCCGCCCCTTGCAACAAAGATATCCCCCGGATTATGGGAGACAAGGAAGGTCTTTGCCGATTCAGCTTTTTCCTGGGACGCGAAGACACCAAAAACGCTTGGTCCGCTACCCGACATAATGGCACCTTCTGCACCGGCATCCACTAAGAGCTTTTTCAGGGTATTTATTATCGGAAAGCTTGCGGTAGTTACCGTTTCCAGATCATTTTCAAGGACCCCGGAAATGGTAAAAGTGTCATTTTTCAAGGTTTTGACTATATAGTCATATTCTCCGGTTGTCAACTGCAATTTCAGGTTCCTGTAAACCCATGCGGTTGAAACCTGTAACAGGGGAGTCACAATCACATACCAGGACTCCGGCCAGCCAGGGATTGGCTCAAGCACCTCGCCTATACCTGTTGCAAGGCACGGCCCCCCCATCAGAAAAAACGGCACATCTGCCCCCAGCTTCAGGGCAAGGCTGTGAAGCTCGGGTTCGGACAAGGGATTGGAATACATGTGATTAAGGGCAAGAAGGACTGCTGCGCCGTCGCTGCTGCCCCCGCCCAGGCCTGCCGCGACAGGTATATTCTTGGAAAGGACTATTGAGACCCCGTCCTTGATCCCGGAACAGGACATAAAATCCCTGGCAGCCCTGTATGCCAGGTTGGTTTCATCCGCCGGGATCTCACGCCCCCTGCACCCTATCATGATCTGCCTGTCAGAGGACAGGTTCAAATCAATGGTATCGAAGATATCAACCGGAACCATTATAGAGACCAGCTCGTGATACCCGTCCGGCCTGCGGCCCGTAACCTTAAGACGGACATTTATCTTTGCAGGGGCTTTGATGGTGTAACTTGTTATTTTCATTGGAAATGCTCTAATAATGTCATAAAACATCAAACCGAATCCAATTGCCAGTGGTTCAGCAACCGGATTCGGTTATAATGCATCTGGGGAAAAGTTACTGGTTCTTTATCGCCTTAACATATCGCAGCCTGAGATCCGCCAGTATATTATCCAGGAATTGCTGCTCCTCGTCATTAAGGTTTCCTTTGGCCTTGTCCCCTAACATGGCGATAATATCTATCGAGTGCTTTGCCAGGGGGAGGTCCTTGTGCCTTTCCCCTGTCTGGGGATCGGCGATCTCTCCCAGGTTAAAAAAGGCGGACGAGCTGAGGCTGAAGATGAGCGCATTAAAAGTTACCTCCGGAAGGGGCGGCCTTTGTCCCTCATCCTTCTTTGTCTCCTGCCGCGTTTCGCTCTCAGGGGCTGACTTACGCTCCTCGGCCTTTTCATCTTTCAGCCCGTCATCCTTGCCAAAGGACCTCCTGTCCTTGATAACAAATCCTTTCTCCTCTTCCTCCATGTGAATGCTCCTTTCAGATCTCAATCTTTTTAACTGAATAGACATTCTCAAGGCCTCGCAGGACCTCAAGGGTTCCGTCATCTATGGAGACCGCGGTGGCGAGCAGGATAACGTTCTGTTTCTTTTCCTGCTCCTGTCCAACAGCCATGCGGCTTATATTTATCTTGCGCTCCCCCAGTTTTGTGGCGATCTTGCCGATCATGCCCGGCACATCCATGTTGTGTATAAGCAGGTTATGTCCATCGGGAATCGCCTCCAGATAAAAGTCGTTTATCCGGAGGATCCTGGGCATGGTGTTTCCGAAAATAGTCCCGGAAATGATATTAACACCGTCCTTGGATTTAACCTTAAGCATGATGAGGCTTGTAAAATCATCCGAGGTGGCCGTCCTGGATTCCACGACCTTAATGCCCCGCTTGGATGCAATAAGAGAGGCATTGATAAAGTTTACATCGTCCTTTAGGATAGGAGTCAACAACCCCTTGAGCATGGCTGATGTCAACGGTGCGAGGTTATACTCTGTTATCTTCCCGGAGTAATTTATTGTTACCTCCTCAATGCCCTCGCCCGAAAGCTGGGTCTGGAAAGATCCCATCTTTTCCAGAAGGGTTGCATAGGGGCTCAGGATTGTCTTCAGTTCGGCGCTCAGGCTCGGGACATTGACTGCGTTTTTGACGGACCCGTTGACAAGGAAGTCAACCATCTGCTCGGCTATGTCGCGTGAGACGTTCTCCTGGGCCTCAAAGGTCGATGCGCCCAGATGTGGCGTGCAGATAAAGTTCGGAAGGGTCATCAGCTTATTCTCACCTGGCGGTTCCTTCTCAAAGACGTCAAGGGCCGCGCCTGCGAGGTAGCCCGATTTCAGGGCCTCGTAAAGGTCATCCTCATTGACTATCCCGCCCCTGGCGCAGTTTATCAGCATGGCGCCCTTTTTCATCTTGGCGATTGACGCTGCGTTTATCAGGTTCGTCGTCTCTTTGGTCTTCGGGGTGTGGATGGTGATATAATCGGCGCGTTTTAACAGGTCATCAAGGGATACCGGCTCCAGGTCCAGCCTTTCGATTATCTCCTGCTTAAGATAGGGGTCAAACACCAGGACCTTCATCTTCAGGCCCTTCGCCCTCTCCGCCACAATCGATCCTATATGCCCTGCCCCAATAAGGCCCAGGGTCTTGTTAAACAGCTCGCGGCCCTCCAGCTTCTTCTTTTCCCACTTCCCCTCCTTGAGGGATGCAGTGGCCTGGGGGATATTCCTGGTGAGTGCCATCATCATGGCAACGGTATGTTCCGCCGTGGTGACCGTGTTTCCCTCAGGGGCGTTCATAACCACGATACCCCTCTGGCTTGCAGCGGGGATATCCACGTTATCAAGGCCGATGCCGGCCCTTCCTATTATCTTCAGGTTAGTTGCAGCCGCGATAATATCGGCCGTGACCTTTGTCTCGCTCCTTACCGCGAGACCGTCATACTGACCGATTATCGCCTTGAGTTCATCAGGTTTCAAGCCGACCTTCATATCCATTTCAATTCCCGGGGTCTCCCTGAAAATCTTCACCCCTACTTCAGCCAAAGGATCGCTCACAAGAACTTTCATTTGCATTTCTCCTTTTATCGAATTTTTATTTAGAGCCCTGAATAATTCAGGTCCGCAGTACACGGTATTTATTGTAAGTGCGCAGATTATCACACCTTATTGATTTGTCAATATACAGATTTTAAAGGAGACTAATCGGGAGGTGTTTATATCGTAAAAAGGCAGTCGAAGCTCTCACTAAAGAGGATATCCTCAACTGCCTTTCCGGTTCGTGATTCTGCACCGGAATAAATGCAACAAATTTTTTGTCAGCTATTCTACCAATGTAAGAGTTGAGACACCATAATGACCTGTAGTAGGATTATACCCGGCAAAGATAAACTTGCCTCTGTTTGAAAGGCAATGGCGTGAACCATTGCCTTTCAGAGTTAATAAATTATTAGAACATAAATGCCTGGACCCTTAACAGGACCTGTGTCTGGTCCTCCCCGTTATCAACGCTGTATCGACCCAGGCCTAATTTGACGTTGAGATTTTGTCCCTTGGCATAATAGGCAAGACCGACCTGCATGAACTGCCTGTCGGCAAGTCCCTCATTGCTCTTGTCATTATAGTTTAACTGTACAAAGGGGGCAATCTTCAGCGCCTGGAAATAATAGGCCGCCTCGGCAAAAAGCACATCCTGCTCAGGGAAATCCGCTATGAAATCGCCGCCGTCATAGTGTGTATAATCGACCTGGGCCGTGATGACGTCCTTATTGGCAAGCGGGTAATCGAGAAAGATATCCGTCCCGTAGGCATTATAGTCATCCTGTTTATCAAAGCTGACGCCTATACCAAGGACCTTTTTATCGCCCAGGTATGAGCCGGCATAGAAGAATCCTGATTCATGCTGAAATGGATAATAGACCGCCCTGGCTGCTATCCTGAAGGGATTGGTCGAATCCTCACCCCGAACACCCTGCAATACGGCTGCCCTGTACTCGAAATGATTGCCGCCGAGATAGCCGCGGGCCTGAATGCCGTAATCCCTGCCGACTCGAGATGTGGTCGGATCGCTCCAGATGAAGCTATAGGGGCCGTAGTCTGTTCCAAGCAGGGATGCCGCTGACTGCCCGGCATTGTGAGATACGGGGAAAAGCAGCATGCCCGCATCCACCTTGAATTCATTGCTCTGGTTGTAGGTAAAAAACGCATCCTGAATATATGCATCACTTGCGCCCTTTGCCTTGGAACCGTCACTCAGCTTTACTGTCTTGCCCAGGTTCGGGCTGTCGGTCTCCGCGAAGTACGCCAATTTCTCAGTTATATTGCCGCCAAAAAGGATGCGGAATCTCCTCAGGTAAAGGTCCCTTGATGTCTCTTTGCCGTCAGGAGTAGTAAGAGATTCTGCCTGAAACTGCCCCAGTACACCGAATTTGATGGAGCTGTTTCCATCGGCTGATTTGATTTCCAGCTGGGCATTTGCCTGAACAGGAATTAAAAAAAGCGAAATTAGGACAACAACTGCAATCCCGACACCCCCTGCTGTTTTCATAAACTTTTCCATTATTCCACTCCTTGAATTTGTGTTGTATATTTATATTATTAAATCTTCTTCGGTAATTGAGCCAAATATCGTACCCATCAGGACATCATGAAAATTTTGAACAATTATCAGCTATAATTTTTCCTGTCAAGGCGTGTAAAGCACGACAAGGCACTTTGTTGCTTCATCGCAGATATTCTTCAGCTTGTGAGGCGTCTCCGAATTGAAATGCACGCACTCTCCGGGCTTAAACTGGCTGACTTTATTCCCCAGCGTGACTTCAAGATGCCCTTCCAGCACGTATATAAACTCTTCTCCCTCGTGTTTGTAGGCTATGGACTTATGCGCCTGCCGGGGTTCAATTGTGATAAGAAAGCCCCTGAGGTGCTGGTTTTCAGCGCCTGGAGTCAGGGTCTTATAGGCATAGTCCCTGTTGCGCACTGAAAAGGCCTGCACCCTCTGTCCCTGAATTGCGGCCTTTTCTTCATCCTTGAGGAAGGTCCCGGGATCAACATCAAGGGCCTTGGAGATGCTCAGCAGGAAACTGACCGAGGGTATGACCTTGCCTGCCTCCGCCTCCTGTATCAGCTCGGGCGTCTGCCCTGTGTGATCCGCAAGTTCGTCAATGGACCACCCGTGAGACTCCCTGAGTCTTCGCACCTTTTCACCAAAGGCGTTTTCCGCCCTGCCGGAGGCCCTGTCTTCACTCAATACATCCGCCATGTCCCGCATCAGTGCCCTTTTTATACGCGTCATGAGAAGTGGCAGGAGCCTTTTTGAATCTGCGACAACCCCGATGTCCGCAATATTGAAGACAGCCGAGTCAGGGTCGCGGTTTATTGCGACAATGAGCTTTGAATCCCTTATGCCTGCGGTATATTGAACCGCGCCCGAGGCGCCCACGGATATGAGGAGCTCAGGCCTGACGCTCTTTCCTGTCTGCCCTATAAGCCGATCTTCATCAACCCAGTGATTAATTACAGGCGGACGGGTTGCGCCCACCTCACCGCCAAGGGCCGCAGCCATGCTCCTTACCATGCCGAAGCCCTCGCTGTTTATGACACCGGCGCCGCCGACGACAACAACGTCAGCTTCTTCAAGCCTCCGGTGTTCGGGCGCCTTCTCGGATGAAGAAAGGAAGGTAAGGCCTCCGAAAGACACAATATTCTCCAGCCGGGTCTTTTCAACCGCGCCGGGAACGCCTTTTACATCAGCCTCCTGATAGGCATGGGACTGTACTGTGGCAAAACAGGTAACATCATTGTCCGAGCAGGTAAGACGGGCCATGATCTCGCCTCCCCAGGAAGGGGAATCGGCAACGATGCTGTCTCCATCCATGGAAAGCCCGACACAATCGGCAATAACCCCTGCATTTATCCTGCATGCGCACCTGGCTGCGATCTCCCTGCCAAAATCCGTAAGGGCGAAGAGGAAGGCCCTGGGCGGCTGCCTTTGAATGATCTGATCCAGCGCCAGGGCGTGGATATCCGCCCTGGGAGGTGTTAATTCAGGGTGTTCGAGAACATATATCCTGTCTGCCCCCTTTGAAAGGCATATCTCAATAACGCTATCTGTCTTGAGGGACGGGCTGCCGACTGAGGGCAATATTGCCACAGCCTCTCCCCCTGACTGCGACGCAAGCTGCCTGGCCGCGGCAAGGACCCTCAGGCTGAGGCCCAGGTGCCTCTGGTTTCTGGTGTCAATATATGCCCATATGTCGTTTTTATCGGTTCTTTTCATTAATATGACAATCCTCAAATAACCTGTTTTATTTTCTGCAATCCGGCGCATGGCAATTTTGAATTTGAAATTTCAAATTTGAGATTTGAAATCACACATTATGCCCTGCGCCCTGTGCCTTGAGCCTTATACCATTATCCTATATATCCGGCATCCCTTAATCTGCGCACAAGGTCATCGGCCTGTTCTTCAACAGAGCCTGCAATAAACTCGCACTTTTTCTTCCTGCTGACCCTGTTCAGGGATACTACCTTTGTGGGTGAGCCCTTTTCTCCCACTGTCTCTTTGGGAATATCGAGGTCTTTAAGATTTATTCTTTCAAGCGATTCAATGCCGAAGGCATGCTCAATCCCCGAGAGTCTTATATCGCGGGGTTGGACAGCGGTCGCGTGTACGCCTATTGCTGAAGGCATTGATACCTCGTAGGATTCAACAAATTCATCCACCCCCCGTTCCACCACAAGACCCGACTCCCCGGGCTTGATTTCAAATACCCCTGTGACAAAGGGCAGATCAAGCATAACGGCAGTCTGCGGCCCGACCTGGCCTGTATCGCTGTCGGAACTCCTGGCTCCGAACAGGACAAGATCAAAGGGGCTCAACCTTCTTATTGCCCCGGACAATGCCCTGGACGTTGCAAGGGTATCGGAACCGGCAAGCGCCGGATCAGATATAAGAACAGCGCTGTCCACGCCCATGCTCAATGCCTCGTACAGCGCAAAGGAGCTTGATTCAGGGCCCATGGAAATCGCGGTAATTTTGCCCCCAATGTTTTCCCGCAGGCGAAGCCCTATTTCTATTGCGGGACGGTCAAATGGATTAAGGCCGGTCGTTTCAGGGAGGCGGACAACCTTGCCTTCGGGCGCATCCAGTACCACCGATTTTATGCAGATGATGATGTTTAATGCCATATGATTTTTCTCAAATTAATAATTTCTATATTTTGCAATTTCTTTCTTCTTGCTATCCGGCGCAGGGCGCACAACAAGTGAGGCGTGAGGGGTAAAGCGTAAGGGGATAAAACAGCGGTTGACTTTAAGACTTACACCTAACGGCTTACTCCTCACGCCTCAAGTTTCTTTCCTTACGCCCTGCGCATTAGGCTTTATTTTTCTTCCCTGCGCCATGCGCCTTGCGCCCTGCGCCTCATTTATACTTTTCCGTCACGCCTCTGGCAATGACGATCCGGTGAATCTCCGATGTGCCTTCATAGATGCGCGTTACCCTGGCGTCCCGGTAAAAGCGCTCCACGGGGTAGGATTTTGAATAGCCGTATCCTCCGTGTATCTGAACAGCCATGTCAGTCACCCTGCTTGCCATCTCCGATGCAAAAAGCTTGGCCATAGCCGCTTCAGTTGAAAAGGGGCGCTTTTTATCCCTTACCGCTGCCGCCCTGTAGATGAGGAGCCGCGCGGCGTCGATCTGTGTCGCCATATCCGCGATCATCATCTGGATGGCCTCATGCCTTGATATGGGCACGCCGAACTGATGCCGCTGGTTGGAGTACCGGACCGCCTCCTCCATGGCGGCTTGCGCTATCCCTAACGCCTGTGCCGCTATGCCGATCCTGCCCGTATCCAGGGCCACGAGCCCTATCTTCATGCCCATGCCTTCTTTTCCAAGGATATTGCCCGCAGGGATGCGGCAATCGCTCAGCCGTATGGAAGAGACAGGGTTGGCGCGGTTGCCTGACAGGTTTTCCAGGTCGCCCACCTCGAATCCCGGGGTGCCTCGTTCAACAATAATCACGCTGAGGCCCCTGGCCCCTGCTGACCTGTCCGTCTTCACAAAGATCAGGCATGTATCGGCCACTCCGCCGTTGGTTATCAGCACCTTGTTTGCGTTCACGATATAATGATCGCCGTCACGCACCGCTGTTGATTCGACCCCTGACGCGTCCGAACCTACATTCGGCTCAGTAAGACAGAATGCCCCTATCTTCTCGCCTTTCGCAAGAGGAGGGACCCACCGTTTTTTCTGCTCGTCTGAACCGAAGGCAACCAGGGGAAACACCGCCACGCTGTTATGAACGGTTACGCAAAGCCCCAGTCCGGCGCAGGCCCTTGATATCTCCTCGATAATAATGGCATAGCTTATGGTGTCCATGGCGGCCCCGCCCAGCGACCCCGGGGCCTGTATCCCGAAGTACCCCAGCTTTCCCATCTTCTCAACCGCTTCCCAAGGGAAACGGGCCTCCAGGTCCAGTTCATGAGCGATCGGCTTCAGCTCGCGCTCGCAGAACGCCCGGGCAGAACGCCTGACTATTGTATGTTTTTTAGATAAGAAGAGGTCCATGATTTTTCTTTTAAAAATAAATTAAGAAAGGCCCAAGCTTAAAATATCCTTGAGCCCTTGATATTATAACCGCATGCTGCCGGCAGCCTAGCTGTATTCGTAGAATCCCCTGCCTGTCTTTTTGCCCAGCCAGCCGGCCTCTACGTATTTTCTCAAAAGGGGACAGGGCCTGTATTTCGAATCCTTGAAACCGTCATGGAGCGTCTCCATGATCGCAAGGCATGTGTCGAGCCCGATGAGGTCCGCAAGGGTGAGGGGCCCCATGGGATGATTGGCTCCAAGCCTCATGACCGTGTCGATATCCTCCCTTGTCCCTACGCTGTGATAAAGGCAGTATATCGCCTCGTTTATCATGGGCATAAGTATCCTGTTGGCGATAAAGCCGGGATAGTCGTTTGCAAGGGCCGGGGTCTTTCCGAATTTCACGGACAGATCCCATGTCGTCTTGAAGGTCTCTTCAGAGGTAGCCAGACCCCTGATCACCTCGACCAGCTTCATGACGGGGACAGGGTTCATGAAATGCATGCCTATCACCTTGTCTGGCCTCTTGGTCTGTGACGCAATCCGGCCTATAGGTATAGATGAGGTATTGGTCGCGAGGATCACGCCGGGTTTGCATATTCCATCCAGGTTTTTAAATATCTGGAACTTGAGATCCTGTCTCTCAGTGGCCGCCTCTACCACAAAATCCGCGGATGCCATGTCCTTTAATTCCACGGTGCCCTTGATACGGGATACTATCGCGTCCCTCTCCTCTTTGGCCATCTTGCCCTTTTCGACATTCCGGTCAAGATTCTTTGTAATGGTCTGAATCCCCTTCTCCACAAACTGGGGGGCAATGTCGTTCATAATAACATTCAGCCCGCTCATGGCCGCCACCTGGACGATGCCGTTTCCCATCTGACCCGCCCCGATTACCCCGAAAGTCTTTACATCCATATCGTTCTCCTTTTTTGCTGCAATATTAACAAATCCCATCTGCCTTGTCCCTGCGCCTTGAGCCCTGCGCCCTGCGCCGTCTTGAATCGAGCAGATATATTTCCTTTTTTGATGTCACCGATTATAGCAAACGGACGTTCATCGACCTATCTTTTCACCACCATCGCCACCGCCTCGCCGCCGCCGAGACACAGGGACGCGACACCTGTCTTCTTGCCCTGTTTTATCATCTCATTTATAAGTGTGACAAGGACCCTGCACCCGCTCGCCCCGATGGGATGGCCCAGCGCCACTGCACCGCCGTTCACATTCACCTTTTTGGGGTCAAGACCAAGTTCTTTAAGGACGGCCACGGTGGAACCGCTGAATGCCTCGTTGATCTCAAACAGATCCACGTCCTCTATTTTGATCCCCTCCTTTTTCAGGACCTTGGGGATCGCATATATGGGTGCTACGAGGACATACTTCATGTCTATGCCGTAGGATGCCTGTGCGCCTATGGTTGCCAGAACCTTCAGCCCCAGCGCCTCAGCCTTTTCCCTGGACATGACAACAACCGCGGCAGCACCATCGCTGATGACCGAGGCATTGCCTGCCGTGCCCTTCCCGTCCTTTTGAAAAGCCCCCTTCATCCTGGCAAGGGATTCATAGTCGGTGTCCCTGGGGCATTCGTCCTGATCAAATATCTTAGGTGCGCCCTTTTTCTGAGGTATCTCTACAGGCATGATCTCATCCTTGAACCTGCCTGACCTTATGGCATTCATGGCCCTTTTGTAGGACTCCAGTGCGTACCTGTCCTGGTCTTCCCTGCTTACATTGTATTTCTCGGAGCACAGCTCATTGGACATGCCCATATGGAAATCGTTTACAACATCCCAGAGGCCGTCATGGACCATGTGGTCAATGACCTGTCCGTTAAACATCCTGTATCCATTTCTGGCCTTTTCCAGGTAATAGGGGGCATAGCTCATGTTCTCCATGCCTCCGGCCACGACTATCTCGGCATCCCCTGTCTGGATGGCCTGTGCCGCGAGCATGACTGCCTTTAATGCCGAACCGCAGACCTTATTGATTGTAAAGCATTCCACCTCCCAGGGCATCCCGGCATAAACCGCTGCCAGTTTAGCAGGATTCTGACCATAACCGCAGGGGAGAACCAGACCCATGATGACCTCATTAACCATTTCTTTCCCGATGCCTGCGCGTCGAACAGCCTCTTCTATAACCATCGCCCCCAGCTTTGTGGCAGGGATATCCCCCAATGTTCCGTTAAAACCGCCCAGGGGTGTACGAACGCCGCTTACTATTACGATCTCTTTCATGAGTTGTTCTCCTTGATTTTATGTAAATTTCCAATCAAAACCCATCTTTATACTAATCGGAGGGGAGTATAGGAAAATAGCCGCTGCGTGTCAATTATTGATTTTAATTTTCATTCTGTAGAGATAGGCATTATTAATAAGCCCTCTCATTGATAATCCCAGGCTAGGATATTTGCTCAACATCATTACTGTCCAAAACAATTTTAAACCGTTATAGGAAATCTTTAAGAAAAAACATTAATATCTCGTCATGCCCGCGAAGGCGGGCATCCAGCGTTTTTTCCCAACTGCAAACTCTGGATTCCCGCCTTCGCGGGAATGACAGATCCAAGTTCCCTATCTATATATTTAACGAATAGAGCATCTTTATTTGCTCTTATAAGCGATTGCATCATCGTTTTGGATGAGATTGGTTCAACATCAAAAATGTTATAGAGAAAATTTATCCGCAATACCTAAAAGAAAAATCCTGTTTTCATTTATTGAAAAGATATATCTTATTCGCCTAAACCCTTAATAATTTTATTGACAAATCAGATAACAAATACTATATATTATTTGATAAGTATCTATTTTTATGGATATATTTGTGGATTTTTTTCATGCAAAATTATAAACATATTATATTCCAAAAAAATTGGCGACTTCAAGAGGAAACCATTTTCATGCTTGGTCAGTGTGAATCTATTATCCAGGCAATCTCTTCTGCCCCGGTCAAACCGGAATACAGACAACAGATGTTAACGGTTTCCTTGAGAAAAGGAGCCAGGGCGACTACTGCTATCGAAGGAAACACATTGTCGGAAGCGGAAGTATCCCGCATTGATGAAGGAGAGAATCTTCCGCCAAGCAAAGAATATCTGCAGGTTGAGGTCATGAATGTTATTGATGCCCTTAATCAAATCCGTACAGAGGCAATCAGGGAAGACAAAACATTTATCTTGTCCATGGAACTGATTGAGAGATTCAATTACTTTACTGGGAAAAACCTGGGGGATCACTTCAATGGAGCACCCGGCAAATTCAGAATATCAGGCCACAATGTAGTCGTTGGCACATACAGGCCCCCTATAGGTGAGTATGTTAAACCTTTAATGATCCGATTCTGCGAATGGATGAAGGAAACATTCCGCTATGAAGAAGGAAAACAATCCTTTTCTGAACAGGTCATACAGGCCATTGTTGCCCATGTCTACATCGCTATGATTCACCCCTTTGGGGATGGCAACGGTCGGACCGCCAGAATGATTGAATTCTATATCCTCCTGCGGGCCGGTCTGCCGGACATTGCATCTCATATACTTTCAAATCATTATAATGACACCAGGCAGGAATATTACCGGCAACTCGATCTTTGCGTTCGGGAAAGAGACCTGTCAGGCTTTATCAGTTATGCTGTTCTTGGGTTCCGTGACGGATTAAAGGGCCTTCTTGATATTGTCCAGAGAAATCTCTTAGAAATGTCATGGCATAAATTCATCTATGACGTCCTGGACAGCAAAAAGGCCACCGGCAAGACCCGCGCCATTGTTAAAAGGCGCCGCACTCTTGCCCTCCAGTTCCCTGTTGACAAATGGAACACCGCCAATGATCTTGTTAACAGTTCTGGCATCCTGGCAAAGGAGTATGCCACGCTTTCGCCTATTACACTTATGCGCGACCTCAGTGAACTTGAAAGACTTGAGTTGATTGTCAAGGACAAGGACAAATACAAAGGGAACATAGAGGTCTTGCAGGGATTAATGCCACTGAGAAAAATAAAATAATTTCAGGAGACCAGGAATACAATTTATTACTATTGATATCTCCTTCCTATAGAGTTACCAGTAGTGTCAAGAATTTTTAAAAATACTATTGGGTCTTATTATTTTTTATCTTCTCGATGAACCTTTTAAAAACTCTGGTTGGTTCAAGACACTCAGAATCAAAATCGTTAACAATCCTTTTACAAAGTTCTTCTAGTCCATTATCTGGTACTGTGTCCAGATAATGATTTTTAATATTATAAACATAACCCCAAGTTTCAATAAAGCTTGCAAATGTTTGATCAATTATTTCATTAGTATTGTTGTCTATAGGTTTTTCTTTTGTAAGCAAACTCGTTAATATTTTCTGAAATGCTTCTACATCAGCCTTTTGCAGAAAAATAGTTGATAAAGTCACTCCTGTTTTACAGCCAGGTATATTTTCTTGTTCCAAGACTTTAAATTCTATTTCATAAAAACAAGGATATTTCTCAGCTATTATTACATCATTGAGACCTCCAAGCTGTTGGTTAACATAACTAGCGATCTTATTTTTTGCATCTCCATTTCCACTTATTGAAACCATGACTGAAAAAGGTTGGTTAGTCTGAATTGTTTGAAATATTTGTTTAATCAAAAATTTAGATATTCGCTGTGTATTTTGTGTGTCAACAGTTGCCTTTGCAGGCTTGACATATCCTGCCCCGCTTAAAACTACGGCAGTTGTTGCTATATTCGTTTTAATGAAGTCTCTTCTGGTAAAGCCTTTTGTGGATTTGATATTTAGGGGCATCGGTTTTTATCCTTATAAAAATGGGGTCTTTAGTTGACTCATGTTTGCAAATGAAACGGATGTAATAAACTTGATACGGTCTTAATCTTAAAACCTGTGATCCCCAAAACCTGGCAAACACCATTTTTATAGAATCAGAATTTTGGATAACTTGCCGTGACGTGGAGTAAATGATTTGTGGATGTTGCAATCCGGCGAAATTAAAGGATAGAATCTCTAAACAGACTTCTGCTTTATCATCTCGTAAAAATCATTTCCCTTGTCATCTGTCAATATAAACGCCGGGAAATCCTTTACGGTAATCATGTATACAGCCTCCATGCCGAGCTCCGGATAGTCCAGCACCTCTGATTTGATGATGCATTCCTTCCCCAGCCTGGCGGCTGCCCCGCCTATGGAGCCCAGGTAAAACCCCCCGTATCTTTTGCAGGATTCAGTTACAGCCTTTGACCGGTTCCCCTTGGCCAGCATTATCATTGATGCGCCATGCGCCTGGAACAGAGGCACATAGGAATCCATACGGCCTGCTGTGGTGGGACCGAATGAGCCTGAGGCAAATCCTTGCGGCGTCTTTGCCGGCCCGGCATAATAGATGATATGGTCCTTGAAATATTGCGGAAGCCCTTCGCCCCTGTCCAGGCGTTCCTTAAGCCTGGCGTGGGCAATATCCCTTGCCACAATTATCTTTCCGGTGAGTAAAAGGCGCGTCGATACAGGGTATTTTGTTAAAACGGCAAGTATCTTTTGCATGGGCTGGTCAAGATCGATCCTGACCGCAGACCTATCTTCTCCTGACGGTTCAGGCAGGAACCTTGATGGATCGGTCTCAAGCCTCTCCAGAAATATCCCATCCCCGGTAATCTTTCCCCTGATATTCCTGTGGGCATTGCAGCTCACCCCCATGCCGATAGGACAGGAGGCGCCATGCCGGGGCAGCCTGATTACCCTTACATCAAGGCAGAAATAGTTTCCGCCGAACTGAGCACCGATGCCCAGGTTCCTCGACACTGTCAGAAGATCACCTTCAAGCCCTTTGTCCCTGAAGGCCCTTCCCTGTTCATCGCCTGAATCAGGAAGGTTATCCATAAAACCTGTTGATGCTAATTTTGCAGTTTTCAGGTTAGCCTCAGCTGATGTCCCTCCCACCACGAACACGAGGTGATAGGGGGGACATGCAGCAGTGCCTATCTCCTTCATCCTGTCGGTCATGAATTTAATCAGCGCGTCGTTATTCAGGACAGCCCTGGATTCCTGAAACAGATATGTCTTATTTGAAGAGCCCCCTCCCTTTGCGATAAAGAGGAAGCCATAGGAATTGCCTTGCGTAGCATAGATATCGATCTGGGCAGGCAGATTACACCCGGTATTTTTTTCATCATACATGGAAAGGGGCGCCATCTGTGAATATCGGAATTTATTCTTCACATAGGCATTGTAGCTGCCCCTTGAAATTGCCTCCTCATCCTGAAAGCCGGTCCAGACAGCCTGCCCCTTTTCGCCGATTACTATGGCAGTGCCCGTGTCCTGACACATGGGAAAAACACCTTCTGCCGATATAGCCGCGTTTTTAAGCAACTCAAGGGCTACATACCGGTCATTGGCAGAGGCCTCCGGATCTTTCAGGATATCGGCCAGTTGCTGCAAATGGGAGCTTCTTAACAGGTGCGACACATCCCTGAAGGCCTCTTCAGCCAGGAGCGTCAGCCCTTCCGGCGCTACCTTTAGAATCTCTCTCCCTTCAAACACCCCGGTTGAGATATATTCCTTTGTGAGCAGCCGGTATTCTGTTCGATCCTCGCCCGTCTGGAACATGTCCTGATATGAAAAATCCCTGGTCATTTAAGGTTATCACGCCCTATATTACGGCTTCATGTTAATTTTCTTCTTTTGCTGAAAGCTGACTGCTGAGTGCTAACAGCTTTTTTAAAGTGACGCCTTACACACCTGCTCAATCGCCGCGGCCATAGCCGCGTCTTCCTTGCGGATATCCTCAAGGGTCTTTGGCTTGACTGACTGCGGTCTCTCTTCCAGGCCGTATTTCCATTTCAGGAACTTCTCACCGGTTGTGGGATAGATGGCATATATCAGAAGATCAAAATCATCCTTTGCCAGGTCTCCGATCTTTGCCCTTGCCTTTTCCAGTTCCGGCTCCAGATAATCCGCGGCCCTGCCCGTTACAGGGGTTTGCCCCCTCTTGTAACCCTTCAATATCTTTTTCTGTATCTCAGGGTCTATCGGAATAGGCGTCTTGCCGTAAAGCCCGTAGGCCAGGTCCTTGACCTCATTGGTCACCATCTTGTAACGGCCGAAGAGGACGTTCAGGACAGACTGGACACCCACTATCTGGCTTGTGGGCGTTACAAGCGGAGGCATCCCCAGCTCCTTGCGGGTTACCGGAATCTCTTCATAGACCTCGTTGATCCGGTGAAGGGCGTTGGCCTCCTTGAGCTGGCTTACCAGGTTGGATATCATGCCGCCTGGGACCTGATGAGCGAGCACCCCCGTGTCAATCACGGACATGCGGTGCCTGGACAGATGATCCCGGTATTTCGGGGCTATTGTTTCAAGAAATTCACCCATCTCCAGCAGATTTTCAAGGTCAAACCCCGGGTCCCTTGTGGTCCCGTAAAGGGTTGCGACTATCGGCTCAACGGCCGGCTGTGATGTCCGGAGGCCGAAGGGCGCCAGACAGGTATCGACGATATCAACTCCCGCCTTGATCGCCTCGAGATATACCATGGACGCCATGCCACTGGTATAATGGGTATGCAGGTGTATGGGGATGGTGATTGTTTTCTTAAGCTCAGCAATAAGCTTTGCAATGTCAAAGGGCGACATGATGCCGGCCATATCCTTGAAACACAGGGTGTCGGCGCCCATGGCCTGAAGCTCCTTTGACTTGTTGATATAGTATTCAAGGTTATAGACCTCTCCGCCCATGCGCCGCTCCGTAAGGCTGTAGGAGATGGTCCCCTGGAAGTGCTTGCCGTTTGCCTTGATCCTTTCAACAACAGTCTCGAAATTGCGGAAGTCGTTAAGCGCGTCAAATACGCGAAACACATCAATGCCGGCCTCACAGGCCTTGTCCACAAAAAGCCTTGCCACATCATCGGCGTAGTTCCTGTAACCGACAAGGTTCTGGCCCCTTAAAAGCATGGAAAAGGGAGTCTTTTTAATATGTTTCCTGAGGAGTTTTATGCGCTCAAATGGGTCTTCCCCAAGAAAACGATGCATTGTATCAAAGGTAGCTCCTCCCCACATCTCCATGGCCCAGAAACCCACGCTGTCCATCCTCTCTGCTATGGGCAGCATATCCTCGGTTCGCATCCTTGTTGCAAGATTAGACTGGTGGCCATCCCTGAAAGTGGTGTCCTGAATTTTAATGGGATTTTTCGGCCCTTTCTCTAAAAAATCATCCATATGCTTTAATACCTCCTCAAAATTATATGCATTATTACCTAGTGTTCATCCAAAAACACCTAATTTTGGATTCACGCTATCAGTTGTCAGCATTCAGCTTTCAGCTAAAGTCTTATAATTCAATCGGTTGGCTGACTGCTGATCGCTGAACGCTGAACGCTCCATCCATAAAAGCCTTATTTATGGATGGACACTACCTATTACATTTATTCTTTAATGTAAAATTATTGATAAATCAAAATGAAAAACCTTCTTTGTTAAAGGTTTACAGACTTAACAATTTTGCTTCCTTAGAGGCTATCTCATCTTCAAGCTCCTCAATAGCCAGGATCTGGTTCGGCCTTATGGAATGGGCAGGGAGGGCCGCCTGCCGGTCCCTGAGCCTTTCCTTCAGAACGGCAATCGACCTCATCAGCCTCTCCTTCTCGTTCCCAAGGAGTTCTTCGGCCCGCCGGGTCTCCTCCACAAATCTCCTTACCTTTGAGAAATCCTTCCTGAACCGGACCGGTTTTCCTTCTGCATCCCTCCTGTTGGTCAGGGTGCAGCTGTCTGCCCCTGCAGGAGCGATCTCCACGAGGGATTCATACACATTTTCAGGGGAAAGCCCTCCCGCAAGGATTACCGGTATCCTGCTTGCCCTGACAAGGTCGTGGGCCAGCCTCCTGTCGCACTGCCTTCCGGTTATGCCGATAAAGCCCTTTACCGGCTCCCGGCCCAGCCATGTGTCCGTAAGAAAGATATCGGACACCTCCTCAAATTTACGGGCTAGGTCCAACGTGGGGAAATCCGCGCCCGATCCATCAACCGGTATGGGGATAGAGCGGATAATCTTTATCTCCGGGAACCGCTTCCTGGTCTCCCTGTGGATATCTATAAACCTCTCGATCTCAACCTCGTCTCCATCCTCATCGGTCAGGGTATCGCAGAAATGGATGAAATCCGGCTGATAATAATCAAGGGACCTGAAGATGGCGTCCATGTTGTCAAAGAGAGGGATTATGCTGTTTTTCACGCTGGTGCCGTCGGATACCCCTATGGCGTCCCTCACAAGAGGCTGCTTCCATTCCCTTTTATCAAGTATGACGCTGCCGATGTGGTCAACACCCGCCTCGATGCAACCCTCTGCCTCCCCGGGCGTCTGTATCTCATATATCTGAACGATCATGTTTAAAAGCTCCTTTTTCTCTATTACCACACAAATCAATCGAAGCAAAAGGTTTTAAGGGGTTCGGATATTTCTTTCCATTTGGCATTTAAAAACAGTTTAACTCGATAGAGTTAGATTGACAAGTCAATTTTACCCGGGTATATTCCCGTTGTCAAAGACAGGGGGACTTAGAGATATGGATGAACAATATTCAAAAAATTGTACGGCATTTTGCGGCAGTCGCCGCCTCATTTCCGGGGACCTAACGCAGGTCGCCGCAAAGGTGAAAGAGGCGATCAATCGAGGAGAAACAGAGATGCCCCTGATCTTTGACGATCTGAGCGGCGAGATTATGGAGGTGGACTTTCGAGGGACAATAAACGATGTATTAAAAAGGCTTGAGCAACCAGCTATCAAAGGAGACTCGCCTGAGGCATCGGCAGATAAAGACCCTAACGCTGGGCGGGGTCCCGGACGCCCAAGGCTTGGCGTTGTCTCAAGGGAGGTTACATTGCTGCCGAGACATTGGGACTGGCTTAACGGTCAGCCAGGAGGGGCCTCTGTCGCCCTTCGCAAGCTGGTCGATGAGGCAAGACATATTAATGTCGGCAGGGACAGGGTGCGACATTCTCAGGAAGCAGCGTACAGGTTCATGTCCGCTATGGCAGGCAACCTGCCGGGATATGAAGAGGCTATAAGGGCCTTATTTGCCGGCAATCCCGAACGCTTAAATGATTCGATTACCGTATGGCCCCCGGATATCCGCGAGTAT
>Ga0209287_10000230_pt1 | contig 37448 bp, 31 predicted proteins | sample PPLLak3cmMay2015_2_FD_187255 | JGI IMG/M metagenome (GOLD analysis project Ga0209287, IMG submission 187255) | Freshwater sediment microbial communities from Prairie Pothole Lake near Jamestown, North Dakota, USA - PPLs Lake P8 Core (1) Depth... | ecosystem: Environmental > Aquatic > Freshwater... | reverse complement strand
TTGTATCGACCGAACCTTCCCCTTCATCCGTGACGGAAACACCGCCACCTCCTGCCCGACCGACAAACTCCCTCCCCGTAGAGTCCCCGTAACGATCCCCCCGATTCCCTGTATGATAAACGACCGGTCGGCGTACAACCGGGGCTTTGCGATATCCTCTCTGCTGATAATATTGGATGCCAGGCTTTCAATTTCATTTTTAAGCCGTTCGAATCCCTCCCCCGTTTCCGAGGAGACTTTAATGATCGGTGCGTCTTCGAGGAAGGTCCCTTTGACTTTCTGCCTGATATCATCCGCCACCAGATCAGCCCATGACGTTTCTGCTAGATCGATCTTCGTCAGTATGATCAACCCGTACTTTATACCGAGAAGCCTGATGATCTGGAGATGCTCCTGGCTCTGCGGCATCCAGCCGTCGTCGGCAGCGACTATCATCAAAACCGCATCGATTCCTCCCGCTCCGGCGATCATGTTCCGCACGAATCGTTCGTGCCCCGGCACATCGACAATCCCCACTCGCTGCCCGGAATCGGTATCGTAATATGCAAATCCCAGGTCGATGGTCATGCCCCGGCTTTTTTCTTCCGGCAGACGATCCGGGTTGATTCCGGTCAGGCGAATGATAACCGAAGATTTACCATGGTCGATATGTCCGGCGGTCCCGATAATGAACATCGTACTATTTGGATTTCGCGATTATGTCTTTAACGGCATTGACGAGAATCTCGCCGTCTTCCCTGTCTATCGCCTTTAAATCAATCATGAAAGAATCTTCATCGATACGCCCGACGATCGGCGGATCGTACTTACGGAATTCCGCAGACAGCTTTTGAGGCGAAATCCCCGAATGAAATACCAGCGCAATCGACGGCAAGGGAATCTCCGGAAGCGACCCGCCTCCCATGCGCCCCCTGGTCGCCTGCACCGTCAGTTTTTCTCCTGCGCCGATTTTATTCAGCAGTTCATGTCCCCACTTATAGAGGTCCGCCTCCTTGCGCGACGCCAATTGCCAAAGCTTGATATTTTCCTTCCAGGTTCCATCGAGGTACATCCCAAGCAGATTTTCCAGCGACGAAAAGACCACTTTATCGACCCGCAACGCCCGGAAGATGGGGTTCCTTTTAATCTTGCCGATCATTTCGGCGTTTCCGACTATCAACCCGGCCTGCATTCCCCCGAGCAGCTTGTCTCCGGAAAAACAGGTCAGCGCCGCTCCCTGGCCGACCGATTCCTGCACCGTCGGTTCATGCACTCCGATAAATTCCGTGGTATCGACAAAAACCCCGCTCCCCAGATCGTTGACCACCGGGATACCGTGTTCTTTTCCCAATTCGACCAGCGCCTTGATATCGACACTGTCCGTAAATCCGCTCTGAGAAAAATTGCTTTGATGCACCTTGAGAATCATGGCCGGTTCTTCTTCAATCGCCGTGCGATAATCGTCCAAAGTGGTAATATTTGTGGTCCCGATTTCAAGCAGTTTCGCCCCCGACCTGCGAATAATGTCCGGTATCCGGAATCCGCCGCCGATTTGAACCAGTTCCCCCCTCGAAATGACCACCTTGCGCCGATTGGCGAAAGTATTCAGAATAATGAACAGGGCCGCAGCATTATTATTCAGGACCGTTCCCGCTTCGGCTTCAGCCAGCAGGGCCAGGTACTTTTCCGCCAGGACCCCTCGCTTTCCTCTTTTACCGGTTGCGGTTTCGAATTCCACATTACCGTATCCGGTAATCTGCCCCTTAATTTTATCGAACAGTTCCGTCGACAACGGCGCGCGCCCCAGGTTCGTGTGAACCAGTATCCCCGTCCCGTTTATCACCCGGCCGATCTTCAGTCGTTTTATATTCCTCAGTTCGGAAATGATTCCCTCGATGAATTTCGAATAAGTTGTCTCCCCCTTGGTCAGTTCCTTTTTGCACCGGACCACCTGTTCCCTGATGATTTCTACGAGAAGCGGACGCGGAATATTATCCGATTCCCTGATGAGACTATCATCGGAAGCGATAATTTCGACCGCCGGGATGTCGCGGGGTTGTGAAATAATCTCTTTTTTCATTCATAACCTGTAAATCAAGGTCGTGAGGACATTGCCGACCGCCCGGAGCGACTGCGGCGAACACTTATCCGGCGTGTCGTGCGTCGTATGCCAATATTTGTAATTGAAGTCGATAATAACGATAGCGGGGAGCTTGATAGTCATGAATGACAGGTGATCGTCATATATGGGCGTTCCGACCGTATCGACAAAAGCCGTTTCACCGAGTTCTTTCGCGATATTCCAGACCTGGTTGTTCAGATCGGGAAAATACTTCTGGGAATTCGCTTCCCGAGGAATTCTTAAATCTTTGTCCCCGATCAAATCCACGATTATGGCCCATTCGTATTTCCCTTTGATATCTCTCAGGATCATATCTTTCGCCCCGAGACAATATTCGCTCAAATCTCCCGGCCGTCCGTAATCCTCTCCGTCAAGCAAAGCGAAATCAATACTCACATTCAACGGCTGCTGCGATAACAGATTCGCCAGCTCCATCAGCACCGCAACCCCTGAAGCCCCGTCATTCGCCCCGTCGATCCATTCCCCTCTTTTGGTTGTATCCGGGTCATATTCCGCCCGGGGACGAGAATCATAATGAGCCGCGAATAAATATCTCTTTGCGCCCTCACCTGCCGCATCGAACGAAGCCAGGACATTCACCATGGTCATCGCCTTGCCGGTAATCTTATCATTGTGAGGAAACTCCATGGTATCGGTCTTCGCTCCAAGGCTGTCGAAGAATTCGATCAAGTACTCCCGGCATCTGCGGCTGTTGTCCGTATCCGGAACCCGCGGACCGAATGAGACCTGCTTTTCGATATAGGAAAACGCTCTCTGTCCGTCGAAGTCGGGATGGGTTATTTCTATTTTTCCACCGCAGGCCGACAAAAATAAAACTATTGACGCGATTACGGTGATAATATTAATCGATGATTTCACCATTACAGGGAATCAATTACTAACCGGCAGTATTGTCAACGAATTTATTTAAAATCGGATATCCACCCAGAATTGCAATTCCCGGGTATGTGTGGTCCGGTTCAGCAAAGCGTCCTCGCTGGTCTGCCATTTGGCGGTAATTCCACCCTTGATTTGCTGAGAAAACGTATACGAAATGACCGGAGAGACCACCAGGTCAGAGCGATCGCCGGTAGTGGCCATTAGAAATTCGCTTGTAACATTGGCGGAGCTGTCGACAGAACTGGGATCGGCGCCGAAATCCGGGTTGGGCGTTCCCGAACGGTCCTTCTGCTTGCGAATGCTGATATCCACCTGGATCGTCATGGTGGATTTGAATTTCATTCTTCCGAAAATCGGCAGTTTAATACCCTTCGGCGACGTGAATGAATACTTGGCGCCGATGCTGGTGGATGTCTGAGTGCTGTTTTTGATGCTGGTCAGCCCATTGGTCTGGGAATTGTATAGCTTATCTTCCGAAGTCGATCTGTCATGAGTCATATTCAGGTTGACGCCGTTCAATACATTTACATTTACGGAAAGGAACGGCCTCATGCTGACCGTAACCTTTTCCGAAAGAAGATTTCCGCCGGGCAGATCGGTCACTTCGGATTTGCTTCGGGTATAACTGGTGCGAGGCGAGAATTTCCTGATAAACGAATTTAAAAACTTGAAGGTCGTCAATGGTTGAATCGAAAATTTGATATCGGGGAAAGTCGTGTTGACCGTCTTTCGCGGATTGGTGGATTTATACAAATCCCGGGAGACCTGGCGATTGAATGTAATATCAGTCTTTAGACCGCCGAAAAACTTGGTCCCCGACCTCAGTGCATAACCGGTGCTCCTAGCTATCGAATATGACGACTGCTGTATTCCACCGGAACCGGTGGCTGTCTTGAAGCCCGCCCCCAATTCTTCCGTAAAGCCCAGCCGGAACATCCATGACGCCCTTCCATCCAGCCTTGAATATGAATAAATATACTTTTCATTGTAATCATAATTGATGGGATCGAGCCAGCTGGTCAAAAATCCAAGTGTTTTGGCGAATGGCGACAATAAACCCTTTAGGAAGTTCTTCTTCTCGATAACGATTACATTTTCGGCATCGCCGCGGTTTCGGCCCCGCGAACGTCCGGTACTACCGGGATCCCGCCTTTCGTCGGTTCCGAAAAATTTCTTATGATTCAGCTCCCCGCTTATCCCGTAGGCCTTGGATTGATCGGCCCGAAGAGAGGTGTCGCTGACATTAAGGTTTTCACGGTATGCCGCGGTATAATTGAAATTATGGGTCAGGAATGAAAAGATCTTTGGATTATACGAGCCGCCCAATGATTGGCTGTAGGATGTTTCCCGGCCCAGTTTGAATTTTTTCGGATCGAGTTTCAGTTTCACCGATTCGGGATCGTTCAAGTCACGTTGCGTATTCATGCTGTAATTGACCGTCAGCGGATCCGAAATGCGGTAACTCACTTTCATGTTGCCGCCGAAAGTCCGCCGCAACGATTGCGTTATCACTCCGGTAGTATTTTGAGAGATGCTCAGGGTACGATTCAAATCGCCCGATGCCGAGAAGCTGTTCGGTATAAAATAAAACTTGCTCCCGCTCAAATTGTCCAGGTACGGTATCGGCGCCGTCCAGAAAAACGGCTTGATATTGGGAATTTTATTCTGCGAGAAATTCAACCCGTAATTTCCGCCCAGGCGGTAGTTCTCGCTCATGGACATCGGAGTTTTCGGCGAAGATCCGTCGGAGCGGTTGTACGAGAAATTCGTTTTGAATTTATTCAGCAAAACCGTGAACAGCGGGTTTTTGGTATTCTTGTTGAAAGATTCGGATACCGAAAACGATTTGCTCTCATTGACCGTTTTTTCTTCCTGCTGTAAATTTTCCGGCAATTCAATATCCGTTCCGAATCGCAGACGGGGAATTTCGGTCCGGTTGGAGTAACGGTAAGAAATGGGTATATTCGCCCCCAGGGAACGAGGAAACAATTTATCGAGCTTCATATTTACCGTATAGCTGTACGAAGACTGCGTTTTACCGCTCCCCAGGTTATCACCCGAACCGCCGCGGGTAGAGCTCGAAACCCCGCGAAAATAGCTGTCCTGATAATCGTAAGAAACGCTGTATGTGAATAACTCGGAAATATTTCCGTTGACCGATGCCCGCGCGGCACTTCCCTGATCGCTGCGAACATCTGAAAGGCGCAGTTCGTTTATCCAGACTTCACCCGTCCTCAGATTGGCGTCGTACTGATCGGAGGTATCGGACATATTAACGATCCCGCTGGCGAGATACTTGATCCTGGTCAGGCTGGGATTGCCGTGCACCTTATAAACGCTGTCTTCGCTGTAGGCGTAATTTATTTCCGGATCGGCGGCCTGAGCTTCGGTCAGAAGTTCCTTCAAAATCGTAACATCGGCGAAATCCATATTTACGGCATTCGCGGAATCCCATCCCGATTGCAGTATCGTTCGATATTCATAATAATTTTTGGCGTCGGTCCCGATTCGGAAAAAGAACAGCAGGGAATCGTTTTCTACGAAGCTGTCCCCATGTACCCACATCTGGAGCGTCCGGTACCCCATATAATTGGGAGTATCATACAACGTCCGCCCGGCAATACAGCTGTCGCCCGGCTCCAGATCGGTATATTTCAGCAATAACGACTGCTCCGGCTCTCTGATTTCGCTGGTCTTGTCATAATATCCCTCGACTCCAGGCGGAGATACATAGTTGATATTCTCCTGGTTGTTGATTACCGCTACATTGAAAATACTCCTGTTGGCCGCCGAGGAATCGCGAACCACCAGCGAATCCTCCCAGTTGGATTGTATCAGGTCGGCTGCCGCAATCCTTAAATAAAACGGCTGTCCATCGGCCGTTTCGAACCAGATCCTGACATAATTTACCAGCGACCAGTTCGGCTCGCCGACGGTAGTATCGACAAATTCCTCTTCCCGAATCGGAATCCGGTAAGTATTCCAGCCGTTATATTCCGAGCTGTCCACCAGAAAATCCCCCGCGGCCAGATCGATCTTGAAAGAAAAATAATTGTTTAAAACATCCAGGCCGCCATCACGGTTGACATCCTCCGAATCCGGCCTCCCTAATCTTCCCGGATCGTCGGTATTGCCTTCCGTTCCGTTTAAATGCGAGTAATCTTCCGGTCCGCAACCGTTACACCCCTTGCCGGATCCATTATAATACCAGTTATCTCCGTTTGGATCGGGGTTCGTTATTGGATCATACCCGGGCTCCTGCTCGTCCGGCAAGCCGTCCAGTCCGACATCCTCCCCGGGATCGAGGATGTTGTTTTTAATTCTTTCCCCTACGGCCTTGTCTTCGTCGTCAAAAATACCGTCGCCGTCGATATCCTCCGATATATCACCGAATTCCAGGTGCATGATGGCCGCGCCGTACTCCACCTTCATCCTCAGCTCCAGCAATTCCGCCTTATCCTGGTTAATCGAACCCGCTGTCATGGATCTGATGACCCCGGCCCAGCTTTTCAGCGGATCGACGGTGATAAAAGTATCGATTACGGATCCTTCGACCGTATCGACTACCAGTAACGATTCCGCGGGATTAAACTGCAGCGATAAGGTATGCGTGCCGCTTTCTCCCGGACGGGTTTCCCGGTTCCAGATATCGTCGGTGGCAAGCTGCACGAACGGGTTAAACCAGATCAGTTTTCCCCGGACATTCGTCGAATCCAGACCTTTCGGCTTCGAGGACATGCCCCAGTTCTCCCGATATACTCCGAGAGAATACGAATCCCGGCTTCCCTCGAAATCGTCGATGTACGCAACACCGTCGACATTGGGATTGGGGAACGATTGCGCCACTTCGGCCGACAATTGCATGTTGGATGAAGCCTCCGACGAATACATCGGGAGAACATTAAAGATATCCGTCAGGAAATTGGGACGAAGTTTGAGCGACATGTCGGCATCCCAGACCGTGGCCTTGGCCGTTTCCTGCCCCACTTTCGGTTTCCGGTCCGTCGCCTTATCCGATTTATACAGAAAAGTCGAACCTACCTGGAGATCGTCGCTGAATTCATACTCCCCCCTGATACCGAACAGGGTTTTCTTCTGCGCGGTTATGAACGGAGAATATTCGAATTCGATATTGATATCGGCATTGGGATCGGTGGCTTTGTCGGTCAGGAAAGTGACCTGCCCGAAATCGTAATTGATGTTATAATCGATTCCCTTTTGAAGCACCTCGCCGTTCAGCGTGATTTTCTCCGAATTCTCGATTATGTTCGATTTCCCCAGCGTGATTTCGGCCATGCGGCTCCGATTCGAAATCTCAATGTAATACTGGCTTTTCTGAAGTATATCCTGGGGATTATTCGAATTGTATATTTCGGGAATGGAATCTTTTAAAATTGTACCGGCTGCATCGTACGTTTCATTTGGAAAAAACGGCCGTCGGTCCGGAAATATCAAAAGCCCCCGGTCTTTATCGACAATCGGAGTATTTATATCCACGAGATCGTCCGGATTCCTCTGCCCGTTCAAATCGTAGCGGTCCAGGCCCAGTATTTTGATGTACTTTATGCCGTCCTGTTCATCGAGATTGGATTCATCTCCCTCGGTACCTACCAAACCTTTAAATATATTTATTTCCAATCCATCCAGATCGATATTCGTCGCCTGCAAATAGTATACATTTCGCCACATGTAATTCCAGGTAACCTGGTTGGAGGTGGGGGTTTTCATCTTCAACAATTTCAGCTGATATGGCTCCGTTAAGAGATTCCCCACCGTGTCGATCACACCGCTGCTGCGGTTGATTATCATGTATACGCCGATTTCATTTTGTGTGCCGGCATTCGTCGAATTGAATAAAACCCAATGCTCCGTGGGTGACATTATATATTGGTCCGGTTCAACCTGTTTAACAGTCGTTTCCTGAGATTCTTCGGGGCGGAAAGTCGTATCCGAGGGATCAACCCAAAGCTTCGCGGTCGGATCGCCCGTCCCGGCATTCTGATTATTCCCGCTGTAAATGTAAACCTCGATATGCGTGATGGAGTCTCCATCGGCGAAATCCATTTCGGACGGCTCGAATACATAGGGATCTTTCCGGCCCAGATCGTAAATCCTCCCGGAGGCATAGTTATAATCGCGGACCGTCGTTTTGGTGGCGCTCGCCCCGGCGTCGATCACGGTCCGTTCGGAATTCCCCTTTTCCTGGCTGGCGATGGCGGTCATCCTGAGACTCCCGACCTGCGCCTCGGCCTTCAACCCGAACAGCCCCTTGATACTCTGCGAATACCCCACGAACTTCGTGTTGGGAAGCGACAGCGTCGTATTGCCGGCTTCGACGCTCTTCAAAATGTCGTCGTCGTCCCCCTTATACCGAAGCATGATCCGGTTGGCAAGCGGTATGTCGGTCTTGGAATCGTGCGATACCGAAACCGTAATCTTGGAACCGATCGTCCCGCTGATATCGAAACGGGAAACCTGCTCCATGTTCAGCGACGGAAATTTATTCTGCTTGTACGTCGCAGTCTCGGCCCCGTCAGTCCAGGTCGAGCGTCCCGACATATTTATCCGATGGTAACCCGAGACATTTAGCCCGGCGCCCCCTTCTCCGAAAATCGATTGAAAAGTTTTCGATTTAATCGGGACATTGATCGAAACCAGCCCCCCTTGCTTATCCCGCTGTTCCTTCGACAGGGCTTCCGCCCTGACCTGTGACAAATCCCGCCGCAGTGTCGATCTCCGGCGAAATTCCATATAGTCCACGGCATCGACCGTGCGCGGAACATAATAAAACGATTCATCCCGCCCCAGGCGGTAATAAACGAATTTGAAAGTCAGGGTCTTTTCGGCGAAACTGGAAGTATCGACCCGCGACGGCGGCAAGTATACCAGCTTGTAATTGAAAGCCGGATCTTCTTCATTTAAATCAAGGGAAATAACCGGATCGTCCCATTCGTCCGGATAGGGGCTGATAAAAGAGGTGTTGGGCGTTTTCAGCTTCTCATTAAATCCCGGCTCGCTTCCGAAAACAAGAACCGGAATCAGGACAAGCAAAACAAGTATGCCAATTTGTAATTTCACGAAGCAGTTAAAAGCCTAAAATTAATTTCAATTCTTTAAATATCGCTCGATATATTATCCTCCTCGAATTCCCCTAATAAAATGACTTCTTCCTGAAGGTCAATTCCAAATTTCACTTTGACCCTCTTTTTTAATTCCTGCGAAAGCCTTCTAATTTCAGAAGACGTTGCAGAGCCGTTATTTATCAAAATATTTGCGTGCCTGTTAAAAACCGCCGCCCGACCGCAGGATGCCTCTTTCGCCCCCACCTGCTCCAACAGCTTGCCGGCGGACAATTTCCCGAATTCCTGAGTCTTATCGGGAATATTCTTGAAGAAACAGCCCGCCGAAGGCTTATCCAGCGGCAATTTCTCTTTCCTTATCGCTATGATTTCTTCCACCTTACTCTTAATCGCCTTTTTGTCTCCTTTTTTCAGAGCAAACCTGGCTCGGGTAACAAATTCGTGCGTTTGTTTCAGTTTCGAAGTCCGGTAATTGAACTCAAAATATCCGTTTTCCTCGGTCCTGATATTCCCCTCCCGATCCACTAAGTCAGCCGATACCATCACATTCCTGATTTCAGAACCGTACGCCCCGGCATTACCATAGATGGCTCCGCCGACCGTTCCGTATATTCCGGAAGCGAATTCCAACCCGGTCAGCCCCTGTTCGGTGGCGAAATCGATTAAATCCTGAAGATCCTCACCGGCCCCGCACATAATATAATCACCCTGGACTTCAAATCCCTTGATGGCGTTTTTTATTATCAGCCCTTCATATCCGCGGTCGGAAATTAAAACATTGGAGCCTCCGCCGAGCATAAAGAAGGGAACCTTAAGCGATGCCGCTTCTTTCACCACAGCCGCAAGCCCTTCGGCGGTTTTCACTTCCGCGTACAGCCGGGCACTTCCTCCCGTACCGAAAGTATTCAATCCGGAAAGGGGAAAATTCTGCTTCATCAGGTTGTCGAATTTCATCTGTAATTCCGTTATCGCCCGTTCCAAATCCATATAAACGCCGCAACCCTTTAAATATAAGGCCTCAACGCCCATTTGCAAGCCAAATTGATTCGTCTCGACCGGGCCTGTCAGGTTTTCGTAAATTCCTCTGTCTGTTAACTTAATCGGCTTATTTTTACGAGGATTGATTTTTTTCCTCATCCTCTGCGGACTTTGTTTCGGATCCCTCAGCGACCCCTGATTCTTTCTGCGCCCCGGCTTCATCTCCGGATTTTCCAGCGGCGGGTTTCTTCTGCTCTTCCAGAAAATTCATCCGGAGATTGTACAGGATACTGTCGATTAATTTTTGCTCATCGGAACTTAGATTCCCCCTGGTCTTTTCCGCAATCATTCCCAGCATATCGATGCTCATGCGGCACTGGTCAAGGTCACGTTCTACCTTGCCGCTGATCGGCGATGCGATTTTCCCCATGGTTTGCATCGCCGAATATTGCAGCATCATGATCAGGTTCAGGAAATTGGGATCTACTTTGATACTATCTTCTGCCATACAACGCCCTATTTTATATGAATCAATTCTCCATTTAGACCAAAATTTATGCGAATCCGGCCAATTTTCTCCGTTCCGCCGACTTCATTTTCAGATAGCTTAATAGGCCCGCTTCCCCTCTGTCAAGTTCTTTATCCTTTCCCAGCAGGCGCACCACCAATTCCCGGGCCGGTTCCAGAAGGTCGGCGTCACGCGCCAGGTTGGCAATCTTTAATTCCGGAAGCCCGTGCTGTCTGGTCCCGAAAAACTCCCCCGGCCCCCTTAATTCCAAATCGGCTTCCGCGATTTTAAACCCATCGTCAGTTTCCGTAAACAATGCCAGTCTCTGACGAGCCTGTTCGCTCAATGGCGGAGTCGCGACCGCTACGACCAGTCCCTTCTTCCCGCCCCGTCCCACTCGCCCCCGTAATTGATGCAGTTGCGACAGGCCGAAACGCTCGGCATGTTCGATTATCATAATATTCGCCGATGGAATATCGATGCCGACTTCGATAACCGTCGTGGAAACCAGGATATCCAGTTTGCGATTCCGGAATTTGAGAATAGTTTTGTCTCTTTTATCTGCGGGCATCTGCCCATGGACCAAACCGATTTTGAATTCGGAGAATACTTCGGCTTTCAGCCGGCTGTATTCATCCTCGGCCGCCTGTAAATCGAGCTTATCCGATTTCTCGACCAGAGGATATATTATGAATACCTGCTCTCCCCCCTTGACTTCCTTCTTCAGGTAATCGTAAATCTCAGGCCGTGCGCTGGCCGCACGCCACGCCGTTTTCGTCCCCTTCCTCCCGGGAGGAAGACTCCGTATGGAGGTGATGTCCAGATCGCCATACAAAGTAAGCGCCAGAGTGCGAGGAATCGGAGTCGCGGTCATGACCAAAATATCGGGATTCAGTCCTTTTGCTATTAACTTTCCCCGCTGCATGACCCCGAAACGGTGCTGCTCGTCTATCACCACCAGCCCCAGTCGAGGAAATTCGACCGGGTCCGATAGCAAGGCATGGGTTCCGAACAGAATATCGATTTCTCCGTTCTGCAACCGCTCAATCGTATCCTTTTTCTCTGCGGCCTTCATTGATCCGGTCAATAACCCCGATTTGATACCGACCTCCGCCAGTTTCTTTTCCCAAGTATGATAATGCTGCTCGGCCAGTAATTCCGTGGGGGCCATAAAAGCCGTTTGCAGATTATTCTCCGCCGCGAAAACCGCCGCCGATACCGCTACCACGGTCTTACCGCAGCCGACATCCCCCTGAAGCAGCCGGTTCATCGGCCGCTCTTTCTGCATGTCATCGATAATTTTCAAAGAAGATTTCTTCTGGTCTTCGGTCAAACTGAACGGAAGAGACTTAAGGAATCCATTGTAGGTCTTTCCCGGTCCTTTATAAGCAATGCTCTTCGGATTCGATGATTTTTCCTTACGGTAGCTTAATATCAGGTATTGCAATTCCAAAAGTTCGTCGAAAGCCAGTCTCTTGCGGGCTGTATCCGCGTTTTCGATCGAATCCGGGTAATGCACCTGCGAAAGCGCGAAATTCAGATCATGAAGTCCCAGCGGTTTTACAAATTCTACGGGAACTGGATCGGTGATTTTCCCTCTGGTCTGTTCGACCGCCTCGTTCACCAGCCTCCGCATTACCTTTCCGCTGACATAAGAAGTCTTCAACTCTGATGTGGAACGATATACCGGGACAATTCTCCCGGCATGAACCAGCTGGTCGTCTTCATCCCCGATTCGTTCCATTTCCGGGTGCACGATCTGAAGCTGCTGGAAGTACGTTACCGGTCCCACGGCGGCATAAACTTCGTTTTTGTTGAATAGCTTTTCAAAAAAATAGGGACGGTTAAACCAGATCAACGCGATATACCCGGTATCGTCGCCGATTATTACCTCCAGACGATGCCGTCCCCCCTTCAAAATTCCTTTCCCCAGGACCTTGCCGATTATAGTAACCGTGGTATTGGCTTTGATCTTTCCGATCGGAGTTATCATGGTGCGATCGAGGTATTTCCTCGGCAGATAATAAAGCAGATCCCGGACCGTGGTAATTCCCACCGTTTCGAGGCCCTCCGCCCGTTTCGGGCCGACCCCCTTCATATACTGGATTTTGGTTTCCGGGTTCAATTGCGGCATGATGGCAGGTTATTAAATGTGATTTTTCAAGTCAAGATAATTGCTCGGTCGAATAGAATTGCTTTTCAATCCATATTCTCTTAATTTCCGGCAAAAATGACGAGTAAACCCTGCTTTTGGAGGAACGATGAAAGCGAGAATAATCCCGATTCTGACAATGCTCCTCGTGTCGGTATTTGCGGCAGCGGCATTTGCCGAAGAAGCCGACAGCGTGAAGTATTTCAAAGGATGGAAAAAATCATTCAGCGTCGATTTGACCGCCACCCAGGCCAGCTATTCCGACAGCTGGACCGGCGGCGAAGCCGGAAGTTTCAACTGGGTTTCAAACGGCAACGGCGTCTTTTCAAAATGGCTGGCCCCCTGGTTCCGCACGAAAAATACCTTGAAACTTTCCTTCGGTCAGACCATTACCCAGGATGAGGAAAGCAAAGAATGGTCGAAACCCCAAAAATCCTCGGATAAAATCGATCTCGAATCGGTGGGGCTGGTCGATATCCACGCCTGGGTGGAACCGTTTATTGCGGGACGATTCGAAAGCCAGTTTCTGGATGCGTCAAATGAAGCTCACAAGGAATACCTCGATCCCATGCTCCTGACTCTCTCCGCCGGCGCGGCCAAATCGCTCTATACGACCGAGAAAAACGAAGTCCTCACCCGCCTCGGTTTGGCCGTGAAACACTACCGCGATAAAGTGTATGATGAAGTTGCCATGTCGACTTCGACCGCAACGAAAACCGATGCCGGTATTGAATCGAATACGGATGTTAAGATTTCTCTTAAGGACAATATGGATTATATGGGTAAGTTGACCCTATACAAGGCGTTCGCAATTACCGACAAGGACAAGCAGCCGAACGACGATTGGAAGGCGATCGATGTCAACTGGGAAAACTCCATTACCGCCTCGATTTCCAAATATGTGAAAGTGATCCTGTATACTCAGCTTCTTTACGATAAGCAAATCAGCAAAAAAGGAAGAATGAAAGAAACACTTTCTCTCGGATTGGCTTATACCCTGTTTTAAAATAAAAGGCGGGATCCGCACGGACCCCGCCTCTTTTTGATCACATCAGGAGGATCTGATATTATTAATTTTCTTCTTCTTCGTCTTCGTTATTCCTGAAACGGCGGTATAGCTCGCGCTGCTTCAATCCCTGAATCCTGACCTTTGCTTCCGTTATGTTCAATTGCTCATTGGGCCTGAAGGGCAGCCCGCACAATTTCTGCAACGCCATTGCCTGCTCCCGTTCCCGAGCCCGCTTCTTGAACAGCATGACGTTGGCTTCCATGTCCGGAAGTCCCCCGACGCTGGACGGGAGGAAAATATTCCAAAGCTGTTTCGGAACATTTTCCATCATCCCCTGAAGATTGGGGTAATGCGGCAGGTATTTTTCAATATCGTAATCCATAACGCCTTCATCTGTATTACGGCCCGAACGCCTTTTTCAATAATTAAAACAGATATTATCGGTCTATGTTCCGGGATTAATACAAAAAAACCGGCGTCCCGACATATGGGGCGCCGATATCGGTATGCTGACTACTTTAGTAATTATCTGCCGAAGACTATCTTCCCGCCGACTATGGTATAGGCCGCCCTGGCGCTCATTTTCCAGCCGACATAGGGAGAATTCCTGGATATGGACAGAATATCTTTTTCCTTAAAGGTCCATTTCCTTTCGGGATCGATAACGGTGATATCCGCCGGAGCCCCCTCGTTAAGCGTCCCCCCCGGAAGTCCCATAATCCGTGCCGGGTTGATCGTCATTTTGCGAATGGCATCCGCCCACGACAGAAACCCCTTGTCAATCAAGAAGGTCTTTACCAGTCCCAGGGTCGTTTGCAGGCCCAGCATTCCCGGAGGAGCCTTGTCGAATTCGGCATCTTTTTCCTCTTCCGGGTGCGGAGCATGGTCTGAAGCGATACAATCGATCGTGCCGTCGATCAGTCCTTCAATAATCGCATCGATATCTTTCTTGGTTCGAATCGGCGGATTCACCTTCAAATTGGTATCGAACGATTTCCCGATCATATCGTCGGTCAGGACAAAATGATGCGGACACGCCTCCGCCGTAATTTTCACTCCCGCGGCTTTGGCCTGGCGAATCGCCGCCACCGCCCCCGCCGTCGAAACGTGCGCCACGTGCAGCCGTCCCCCGACAAATTCGCACAGCTTGGCATCCCGAATCACCGCAATAACCTCGCCAACCGAAGGCCGGCCCTTGATTCCGAGCCGGGTCGACTCGAACGATTCGTTCATGTGCCCTTCGCCGCACAGCTGCATGTCTTCGGCATGCGTCACCACCGGGATATTGAACATCATGGCGTATTCCAGCGCTCTTCGCATCAAATCGGAATTCTGCACATAGTTGCCGTCATCGGTGACAGCCACCACTCCGGCCTTGACCAGGTCCCCGATTTCCGACAACTCCTCCCCCTTCAATCCCTTGCTGATCGCGCCAATCACGTACACCCGGGCATCCGCCACCGCCGCCCGGGCATGCACGAACTGCACCGTCTCCTGGTTATCGATCGCCGGAAAAGTGTTAGGCATACAGCAGAGCGATGTAAACCCACCCCAGGCCGCCGCCTTGCATCCCGAGACTATCGTCTCCGAATACTCCCGTCCAGGCTCCCTCAGATGCACATGTATATCGATCAATCCCGGAGTCACTATATGATCGGCTGCATCGATAATCTGCTCTTCCGGATACCCCGCCAGAGCTTTCCGCGAAGCCGCCGATTCCTTATCGATCTTCGCGATCTTCCCGTCCTTGACATAAACATTCGCGACCTGCCCGAATCCCAGCGCCGGATTTATCACCCGCCCATTCCGTATGACCAGATCGTATTCAAGCTTTTTCATTGTTCCGCCTCCTCCTTCTTGCCGGAGAGAAGATACAGCACCGCCATCCGGACCGCCTGCCCGTTGGTAACCTGCTCCAGGATCACCGAAGAATCCCCGTCCGCAACTTCGCTGGAGATTTCAATCCCGCGATTCATCGGCCCCGGATGCATGATGGTGTAATTCTTGTTGAGCAGCTTCAGCCGCTCTTTCGTGATACCGAACAGGTTGGTGTATTCCCGCATCGAAGGAAACAGCCCCGCCGTCTGACGTTCCAGTTGTATTCGCATGATATTGACCACGTCCGCCCCCTCGATCGCCTTTTCCACGTTGGTATAGTATTCGACGCCGAACTTCTCCACTTCGTACGGCATCAGGGTCGAGGGTCCGCAGATGGCCACCGAGGCCCCCATCGCCTTCAATCCCCAGATGTTCGAACGCACTACCCGCGAATGTTTGACGTCCCCGATGAGCACCACCCGCAATCCGTCCAGCTTGCCGTATTTCCGGCGAATCGTGAACATATCCAGCAATGCCTGCGTGGGATGCTCATGCGCCCCGTCCCCGGCATTGATGACATTGGAATTGATGCACTGTGTCAGGTAGTACGGCGCCCCTGTCGAAGAATGCCTAATCACCACCATGTCTATTTTCATTGCCTCGATATTCTGGACCGTATCCCGGAGACTCTCCCCTTTTTTCACCGACGAGGTCGCCGTAGCGAATGAAATGGAATCGGCCGACAACCGCTTTTCCGCTAACTCGAACGAAATCTTGGTCCGCGTCGAGGGCTCATAGAACAGGTTCAAAACCGTTATGCCCCGCAGTGTCGGAACCTTCTTAATGGGACGCTCGATAATCTCCCTGAAAGAAACCGCCGTATCCAGAATCAGTGAAATTTCCTCGCGGGTCATCCCTTCCAGACCAAGCAAATGACGCGACCGCAACTTCATTTGGCCTTACCCCCTTTCCGGACCTTCGAAGCCTTCGGCTTCTCCCCCTTTTCCTTCAACCCCGAACGCTCCAGAATCACCTTTTCCACCCCGTCGGTCTCCTGCGTCCTTACCAAAACCCGGTCGTTCCGGGACGTCGGGATATTCTTGCCTACAAAATCCGGCCGAATCGGAAGTTCCCGGTGCCCCCGATCCACCAACACGGCCAGTTGTATCGAACGGGGCCGCCCGAAATCGATTATCTGGTCCAACGCCGCCCGTATTGTCCGGCCGGTGAACAAAACATCATCGACCAGAATTACATTGCGGTCAACGACATCGAACAATATCTCGGTTCGCTGAATAATCGGCTGGTCCAGCTTGGAATGAACGTCATCCCGATAAAGATTGATATCCATCAGGCCGACCGGGATTTTCGTCTCCTCGATGGCATTGATTTTTTCCGCGATTCTTCGCGCCAGGTCGGCCCCCCGGGTCAATATGCCGATTAACACCAGCGATTCCGCGCCGTCGTTTTTCTCCAGGATTTCGTGGGCGATCCGGGTTATGGCGCGAGCCATCGCATTCTTATCCAGTACTATTTCCGTATTAGTCTTGGGCAAGATTCCTCCTTGAAGTACAATAAAACTGATTCAAAAATGCGTTTTTATGCTTAAAGTACGGTTTGAAATTACGGCCGGACACGATAAATTCTCTTTATCCCTTTGGCCGTCTCGCCGGGCGGCCTTAAAAGGTTACCAACTGAATCAGGATTATAGGCAAAATCCAAAAGAGGTCAAGAAGAATTCCGCGGACAAAACCATTTAATTATATCTATGCTGTAAATGAATGTCCGGTAACAAAATAAACACGGCTCTAAATCACAGCGCCATTCTTAGATCGGAGAACTTAAAGTGTCGCACTTCGCCGAATTCCCGCTCCTGGAATAAAATGATATCCGGTTTCGACAAAAACCCCGAATAATCCCGGTGCCTGAAATACTCACATGTTTCCATTGTCACCGCAATCCTCCCCGACCTCAGCTCGATGACCTCTTCAGCCAGATCCAGGATAATATCGCCCGAATGAGATATTATTACTATCCCCGCCCCGCTCTCTTTCAATTCCATGATCATGTATTTCAAATGCCCGATAGAACGCGTGTCCAATCCGCAGGTCGGTTCGTCGAAAAAGATAAAATCCGGAACCATCGATATCACCGTCCCGAACGCCAGCCGCCGCTTTTCCCCGCCCGATAATGTCTGCGGGTTTCGTTCGGCAAAGACCTCTTCCGGAAGATTGGTCTTGTGATATGCCGCCTGAAGTACTTCGTCTATATCTTTCAACCCTATATTCTCGGGACCAAAAGTCAGTTCCTTTTTTACGGTTTCGAGAAAAAACTGCCGTTCCGGATGCTGAAATACCGCGGCCAGCTTTCCCGCCGGGATATGTTCGGTGCCGAAATCGACATACCCTTTCTTCGGTTCCAGGAGCCTCGTGCATATTTGCATCATGGTCGACTTGCCGCTCCCGCTCGGTCCCACGATCCCGTAAATCTTCCCCGGCCGGAATTCGTAATTCAGACTTTCGAGCCGGAAATCCCCGTCCACCGCACCATAGTCATAGCCGACATTGTTTAGTCTGACGCGCCGTATCTGAACGGTCTGATGTTTTACCTCGTCCGGAATCTGAATGACATAATCGACATTTCTTTCCAGGCGATAACGAATCGGGACATCGATCCCGGAGGCGTATAGCTTCCTGACTTCGCGATAAACCGTATCGGGCGGACCGTCCGCCAATAGTTTTCCCTTTTCCAGTGCGATTATCCGCGGATACTTCTCCGCCGCTCCCGCATATTGGGTGATTTGTATGATACAGAGTTTCGGATTCTTTTCAGCCAGATCGGAAACGGCGGCATCGAGCAGCCTTTTCCCGGATTCATCCAGATACGAATCCGGCTCGTCAAGGACCAGGATATCGGGCCTCGATATCATCACTGCCGCCAGGGCCAGCTTCTGCTTTTCTCCCCCTGACAGCGCCGATGTCAACCGGTCCCTCAATTCTTCCAGTTGAAAAAAGGCCATCGATTCTTTTACCCTGGCATGCATCTCCTCCCGGGAGACATTCATATTTTCCAGCGAAAAGGCGATTTCCCGTTCGACCGTGGTCGATACCAGCTGATTGTCCGGATTCTGGAAGACAATCCCGACCTTGCTTTTCAACTTCGCGGCGTCGGCTTCAATCGCCGGATTCAAACCGAAAACCGAAACCTCTCCCGACGTTGCCTTTAATATCCCGTTTAAGAGGAGAATCAGGGTGGTTTTCCCGGAACCGTTCCCTCCGACCAACGCCGCCGTTTCCCCTTCATCGATTCTCAGGCTGATATCATCGAGCGCTGTCTTGCCGTCGGGAAAGCGATATGTTACTTCTTTAAACTCAATCATAAAAAAACCGCCGAGACCCAATTAAAGGCCCCGGCGGATATTCGCAAGCTTATTTATTTTATCCGGTATAGCAAACATCGAGTTCCCGCGCCGCTTTCACTTCGTTAAGACGCCGGACCGGTGTCGTATAGGGAGCGTTATGCAGCTTTTCGGGATCGCTTTCGGCCTCTTTGGAAATATCTATAAGGGCCTTGGCGAATTCCTCCAGCGTTTGCCGGCTTTCTGTTTCAGTCGGCTCGATCATAAAGGCCTCGGAAACAATCAGAGGGAAATAGACCGTCGGAGCGTGATAACCGTAATCGAGGAGCCGCTTGGCGATATCGAGCGCCTTGGCCCCCTTCTTCTTCTGCCGACTGCAGGATAACACGAATTCGTGCTGGCAAATCGCATCGTACGGCATGTCATACTCATCCTTCACCAGTGCCTTAAGATAATTGGCATTGATAATGGCGTTCTCCGATACCCGGCGCAATCCTTTCGCTCCGAGCGAACGAATATATACATATGCCCGGACCGAATTGGCCAGATTCCCGTAGAAACTGTGGACCCGCCCGATCGATTTGGGACGGTCGAAATTCAGGAACAACTTACCGGTCTCCGGGTCCTTGTCGATAAAGGGCGCCGGCAAAAAGTCCGCCAGCTTCGCCACTACCCCGACCGCTCCCGCGCCCGGTCCTCCGCCGCCGTGCGGAGTCGAAAAAGTTTTATGCAAGTTGAAGTGCAGGATATCGAAACCGATTTTCCCCGGCTTCGCTATCCCGAGCTGTGCATTCAAATTGGCGCCGTCCATGTAAATCAATCCTCCGGCGTCATGAATAATCTTCGCTATCTCTTCGATATTCGATTCGAATAATCCGACCGTGTTGGGGTTGGTCAGCATCAGCCCGGCGGTATCTTCGTCGACCATACCTCTGACCTCTTCGGCCGAAATAATCCCTTTGGGGCCGGTCTTGATGGTCACCGCTTCGAATCCGGCCATACTGACCGAGGCCGGGTTGGTGCCGTGGGCGGAATCGGGAATCAGGATTTTTTTGCGCGGTTTTCCCTTATCAATGTGATATGCCCGCATAATTAGCAGTCCGACGAATTCCCCCTGAGCTCCCGCGACCGGCTGCAGCGAAATGGCATCGAATCCGGAAATCTCCTTCAGGTATTCCGCCAGTCCATGCATTACCTGCAAAGTCCCCGGAACGGAATGACAGGGAGCGAGTGGATGGACCGCCGCGAACCCCTCCATACCCGCAACCTTGTCGTTAATCTTGGGATTATACTTCATGGTACAGGAACCCAGCGGATAGAAACCCTTGTCGATGTGGTGATTCTTTACCGACAGGCCCACAAAATGACGCATTACCTCCCCTTCGGTTACTTCGGGAAGATCCGCGTCCTTTTCACGCCGGAATTTTCCGGGAATTAATCCCAGGAGGTCCGCCTCCGCCTTCGATGTCTTCGGCAGAGTAAACCCGGTTTTCCCGGGCACGGATTTCTCGTAAATCAAAAGCTTTTCATCCATAGAAGTCGAATTAAAATCCTATTTAAAAATAACTGAATTCGCTTGTCTACAACCCTTCTTCGGTCTTTTCCGGATTGGATAATTTCTCGATCTGGGTCAGGGCATAGCTGGTATCCGGACTATCGGGATGATTTTTTATAAAACCCTGGAATGCGTCGATGGCCTTCAGTGTATCCCCCATCTGGCGATAAGCGATCGCGATATAAATCTCGGCGTCGTCGCTGTTGGGAGTCCCCTTATAGTCATTCATTATCGATGTATAATTCTTGATGGCCTCTTCGTAGTTTTCACCGTTCCGTAAAATATGGGCCAGCTGCATCCGGGCGTCGGAAGTGAACCCGTTATCGTTGTTCGGATCGGCGTCCACCACCTTTTGATAGTACATATTGGCGTTTTCATTTTCGCCGCGACCGTAGTACTTGTCCGCGATTTTCATCAGGATATCGACCGATTCCGAGGTGTCCGCGATGGCCAGATAATAGTCGAGCGTCCCGATACCGTTCAAATAGTTGTTTATTTCCGCGATGAATTCATCACCCGGAAGATATCCGTTGATACGGTCGATTTCGGTGCCGTCGCTCCTGGCAATGATTATGGTCGGATAGCCGGTTACCGAATACTTGGCCGCAGTTGCGGTATCGACTTCGGCGTTGATTTTGGCGAAGACCATGTTATCCGACATGGCAACCACGGCTGAATCGACATAGGTCACTGTATCGAGGGTTTTGCACCACTTGCACCAGTCGGTGTAAAAATCTATTACGATATTCTGATTATTGGCCTGGGCCTGAGTAAGGGCGGAATTATAATCGAACACGAACGCGATCTGTTTCGGTCCGGCCGGAGTTTCGTCTCCGCCGCAACCGACCAATAATACCCCCGCCGCCAAAACGAACAGGACCGTCCCTGTTAACAACAGCTTTTTCATAACAACTCCTTTTTGTTATGTTAACTTAAATTGAATTCTATCTTAATCTTATTCATCGGCTTTTTCCCAATTGTCTCCAAGGATCATGTTCAAAATTTCAACAGCTTCATCCGTGTCATCCTTTAAAACAAAAATCTGAAAAAGCCCTTTATTCTTCCCGTACAGCGATGGAAGGTTCAGCCCCGCCTGACCGAAAAATCCCGATTCCGATATTAATACCGCCGGGATTTCATAAGATTTCAACGTCTCGCGGGCATATTCGGCGCTCGTGACATCACGTATCTTGCCGAGTAAAATCCACGATTCCGAATTCTCCTCGAAATTCTCCCGATAATCGTTTCCGCTGTTTTCGGTGTTCATATTTCCGCTTCGGTCCGATGCCTTCTAAACGCGAGAGACGATCTTATCGGAGGAATATTCCTTCAACGCCGTGACAAATTCATTTATCTCTTTGTCGGTTCTCTTCTCGGTCACGCTGACCAGCATTCCGTGGCTCATATCGGGATAAAATCGCCTGAGGTTAACCCCCGGCAGAATATTCTTTTCGATTATCATACGGTCGATCAAATCTTTCGCCGGTATAGGTGTCCTGACCGCGAATTCTCTTACGAAATTTCCCTTGAAAAGCGGTTCGTATCCATCCAGCGCGAATATCTTTTCTGCGGCACGATGCGTTTTTTCCAAACACAACAGCGCTACCCGCTTGAGCCCCTGCTTCCCCATCAGGCTCAAATAAATCGTCGCCGCCGTGGCGCATAATGCCTGGTTGGTGCAGATATTCGATGATGCCTTTTCCCGCCTGATGTGCTGTTCCCTCGTCTGCAACGTCAAAACGAAACCGGGCTTTCCGTCCAAGTCGACCGTCCTCCCGGCCAGACGCCCGGGCAGTTGCCGCACCAGTTCCTTTTTCACGGCAAAGAACCCCAGAAGCGGCCCGCCGAAATTCATCGGTATCCCCAGCGGCTGCCCCTCGCCGACTACGATATCGGCTCCGAGATCGCCGGGAGTTTTCAAAATCGCGGCTGCGACCGGATCGAGCGCTACGATTAATTTCCCGCCGACGGCATGTATCATCTCCGCCGCCGCTTCGATATCCTCGAGAATCCCGAAAAAGTTCGGGTACGATACCACCAGCGCCGCGGTCTTTTCGTTCAATTCTTTTTTGACGGCATCGAAATCGGAAACTCCGCCCTTATTCGGCACGGTAACGATTTCGACATTTCTTCCCGACATGTACGTCGCCGTCACCTCGCGATAAGCCGGCGATACCGTATCCGAAATTACCACCCGTTCGCGATTGGTTGCGCTTATGGCCAGTGCCACCGCTTCGGCTGCGGCCGATCCGCCGTCGTACATCGAAGCATTGGCGACATCCATCCCGGTCAGGCGGCAGATTCCCGTCTGAAACTCGTAAATTACCTGAAGTGTCCCCTGGGCAACTTCCGCCTGGTACGGCGTGTATGCCGTCACGAATTCCGGACGGCTCAATAAATTCTCCAGCGCTGCCGGAATAAAATGATCGTAAACTCCTCCGCCGGCGAAAACGGCCATCCCGGAACGATTCTTCCCGGCCATTTCCTTCATCTCCCGCAACAGCTCCATCTCGGAAAGCGGTTCCGGAAGTTTCAAATCTTCTTTCAGCCGGACATTTTCGGGCACCGGCTTCAGCAAATCGTTGAAGCTCTTAACCCCGATCTTCTCCAGCATGATGCGGCGGTCATCATCGGTGTTTGGAATATATGGCATGTAAGTGAATTTCGATCCTATTCAACAAGTTTGCGATAATCGTCTGCGGAAAGAAGCCCCCCGATCTCGGATTTATCCTTAACCTCGATCTTCACCATCCACCCGTCGCCGTACGGATCGCGATTGACGGTCATGGGGTCGTCTTCCAAAAGCCCGTTTTTCTCAACGACCTTTCCGGTCACCGGGGAAAAAATCTCCGATACGGCCTTAACCGCCTCGATCGTCCCCAGCGCCTTCATCTTCTTCACTTCCGTCCCTTCGGCCGGCAGTTCGACAAAAACCACGTCCCCGAGTTCCCCCTGAGCATAATCGGTAATCCCGACCGTGACGACATTCCCCTCCGCCCTGAGCCATTCATGCTCCTTGGTGTATTTAAGATCGCCAGGTATGTTCACCCAGTACCTCCCGTACTATTTCTTTTCTTCTATTTTTATCGCAGGGCCCTGCTTCTTTTCGACCATGCGCTTGTCGACAAACGAGGTATCGAAATTATTCGAAACGAAATCCGGATGCTGCAATATCGTCTTCTGGAATTCCACCGTCGTCGGAATCCCCTCGACCACGAATTCCTCCAGCGCCCCCAGCATCTTCCGTATGACCTTGTTCCGGTCACGGTCCTTCACGATCAGCTTCGCGATCATCGAATCGTAATATGGCGGAATCGTATAATCCCCGTACACCGCGGTTTCCACCCGTACCCCCGGTCCCCCGGGAACGTACAGCGATGAAATATGCCCCGGTGCCGGACGGAACCCGTTCTCCGGATCCTCGGCGTTGATCCGGCATTCCATCGAATACCACTTCATGATGACATCTTCCTGGCGATACCGCAACTTTTCTCCCGCCGCGATCAGAATCTGCTCCTGCACGATGTCTATCTCCGTCGCCTCCTCGGTTATCGGATGCTCCACCTGGATGCGGGTATTCATCTCCATGAAATAGAAATTGCCGTCCCGGTCCACCAGGAACTCCATCGTCCCGGCCCCGAGATAGTTTATCACCGAGGCCCCGCGGACCGCGGTATTCCCCATGATGGTCCGCAGTTCGGAATCCACCACCGGCGACGGAGTCTCCTCGATCAGTTTCTGATGCCTCCGCTGCACCGTGCAGTCGCGTTCACCGAGATGTATGATGTTTCCGTATTTATCCCCCATCAGCTGGATTTCGACGTGATGAGGGTTCATGATGACTTTTTCGATATAACAATCGCCGTTGCCGAACGCCGCCTTGGCCTCTGCCTGAGCCATTCCGAAAACCTTCCGCAGCTCCGCTTCGTCGCGGCAAAGACGCATCCCCTTGCCACCTCCGCCGGCCACCGCCTTGACCAATACCGGATACTCGAACTGCGCCGCAATCGCGGCCGCCTCGTCGACACTCCCGACTACCCCGTCAGAACCGGGAATCACCGGAAGCCCCGCGTCCCGCATCACCTGCTTGGCGACCCCCTTATCCCCCATGTTGCGGATCATATCCGGAGTCGGCCCGATAAACGTGATATCGCACGACTCGCAGATTTCCGCGAACCCGGCGTTCTCCGCCAGGAATCCATATCCGGGATGAATCGCATCGGCGTTGGTTACTTCCGCCGCTGAAATGATGCGCTTGGGATCGAGATAACTCAGAGCTGCCATGGCCGGACCGATACAAACACTTTCATCGGCAAACCGCACATGCAGCGATTCGGAATCCGCCTCGGAATAGACGGCGACGGTCTTTATACCCAATTCGCGGCAGGCCCTGATAATCCTCAGGGCGATTTCGCCGCGATTGGCGATTAGAACTTTCTTAAACAATGGCTATCCTATGCTCAAATGCTCAAAATCCAAAATAAGCTGATAATATATTAAAACTTCTTCATATCTTCAATAGGTTCCGATATATCTTTTTCCCCGTCTTCCTTCTTTTCATTGGCATCCCAACGGTCAGCCGCGCCACGGATTCCCTTGACGCGCAGATCGAAATCGTCCGGGTTACTGCACTGGTTCATGGCCTCTTCGAACGAAATCATCCCTGTCTTATACAACCGCATTATCGATTGGTCGAAAGTAACCATCCCATACTGCTGTTCCCCCTGCTCGATCAGGTCCGGTATCGTTACCGTCTTATCCTTGTCCATAATGGCCTCCCTGATCGCCGCCGAAGACACCAAAACCTCAAGGGCCGGTACCCGTCCCGGCATATCGTATCTTTGCAATAGCCGCTGACAGATGATCGCCTTCAAAGTCCCTGCCAACAATAACCGAATCTGGTCGTGCTGGTGAGGAGGGAAAAACGATATGATACGCGACAAAGTTTCTACGGCATTCAAAGTATGCAGCGTGGTCAAAACCAAATGCCCGGTATCCGCCGCCGTCAACGCGATCGACATCGTTTCCAGGTCGCGGATTTCACCCAGCAGAATTACATCCGGGTCCTGGCGCAAAGCATACCGCAGAGCCGATGCGAACGACTCGGTATCCGCCCCGACCTCACGCTGAGTAATAATACATTTTTTATCCCGATAAATATATTCGATCGGGTCCTCGATGGTCAAAACATTGTCCGTCCGGTTGGCATTCATATGCTCGATCATGGCTGCCAGCGTGGTCGATTTCCCCGATCCGGTCGTCCCCGTTACAACGATCAACCCCCTCCGCTGAGCAGATAATTCTCTGATAACCGGAGGAAGATTCAAATCCTCGAAAGTCGGAACGCTGGTATTGACGGCACGTATGGCAATGCCCGATGTCCCCCGCTGCCGGTACATATTGATACGGAAACGTCCCAGCTTGGCTACCGATAGCGCCAGGTCCATTTCGTTCTTCCGGCGGAATCTCTCGAGCTGCTTTTCATTCAGAAGCTGAGCCACCATAGCCTCGACATCATCGATTGTCATGGGATCGCAGGCGATCTGCTCCAGCCTGCCGTGAACACGAAGATGCGGACGAATGCCGACTCTGACATGAAGGTCCGACGCCTGCCGGCTCAGCATTTCCATAAGCATCTTTTTCAGCGTCATATCACCAACCTCCCGAAAAGGATTGTTATTATCCGTTCGGGTCGATCAGGAACAGGACTTGTCCGAATTCCACCGGTTTGGCGTTTTCAACCAGAACCCTGGCGATCGTTCCGGATACTTCGGACTCGATTTCATTCATTAATTTCATCGCTTCCACGATGCAAACCACCTGACCGACCGAGACCCGGTCCCCGGCCTTAACGTAAGGCGGAGCATCCGGCGCCGGGGCAGCATAAAAAGTGCCCACCATCGGCGATTTAATCTCTACATACTTCTTGTCGGCATCGGACGGTTTCGACTCCACTGCCGGAGCCGCGGAAACGCTGGGCGCAGTTTGAGAGGGCGGGTGATATGCCGGCGTCGGCTGAATATAGGCTGGAGCCGCGGAATTCCCATTATTACCGGTCAAACGCCGGGTTATCTTGATTTTCCTTCCCCAGCGAGATACTTCCAACTGGTCAATATCGGATTCCTCAACCAGCCTTATTAATTTTCTAATCGTATTTTCGTCCATAATTAACCTCTTCGGTCTTATTTAGACCGAAAAAGATACTAATTTAAAACTATATCTCCAACAGTTTTTTCGGAGAGGCGTTCAGGACCCGACCGCCGCGAGCGGTAACTACTACGTCATCCTCTATCCTGACTCCCCCCCATTTAGGGATATAAATACCCGGTTCTACGGTTATCACCATCCCCTGTTTGAGGATATCCTCGCTCTTGGGCCCGACACTGGGAGCGGAATGTATATACAACCCTATCCCATGCCCTGTTCCATGCCCGAAGTTCTTGCCGTAACCAGACTTAGCGATAATCGAGCGGGCCGCTTCATCCACTTTTGAGGCCTTTACCCCGTCCTTTACTTTTCGGATTGCGGCCTCCTGCGCCTTTAATACAATATTATATATTTTCTTCTGCCGTGGATTCGCCTTGCCGACCACCACCGTCCGGGTTATGTCACAGCAGTAGCTGTCGTAAATGGCTCCAAAATCGAAGGTTACGAATTCTCCTTTGGCAATCTTCTTGGCGGATGCCACCCCATGCGGCAATGCCGACCGCCATCCCGAAGCCACAATAGTCTCGAAAGCCGGCTGCTCCGCCCCCAGCATTTTCATCTGATACTCAAGTTCCGCGCAGACTTCGAGTTCCTTCAATCCGGGCCTTAAATATCCCAGTATCCGGTCGAATGCGATATCGGCGATCGACGCCGCCTTCTCAATCGCTTTCAATTCTTCCTTATCTTTTACCGCCGAAAATCTCTCGACAACCCCGGTAGAAGGAACAAATAGGGCATTCGGCAAAAAGCCCCTGATTCTCTGAAATAAATCAAAAGAAAGAAATTCTGATTCAATTCCGATCCGCAGGTTCTTGAGATTCAATTCCTTAAGCATGGATAACCCGGTTACCGCCGCCCCTTTGACCTTTTCCAGTTTGACCGCTTTCAATTCCTTCGCGGCTTGTTCCCAGTAACGGGAGTCGGTTAAAAGCTGCGCGCTTTTGGCTGTGACCACCAGGATCGCATCCGGGCTGATATGAGTCCCTCCAACGAATCCGGACAGGTATATAATACTGGCATGACGGGTTAGAAGAAAGGCATCAAGATTCTCCCTTTTCATCATCGCCCTGAAATTGCTCAGCCTCTTCCTAATCATTCACTTTCTCCTTTTTATTTAGCAGCGCGCGTGCTTTTTCAGCTTTCTCCTTTAACCTCGGCTGGTCGCTTTCCCTTGCCAGTTCATCGAATATATGGAAAGCCAGCCTCGTATGCCCCTGCGAAAACAACAAATCTCCCATAGTCTCGGTTTTGAATGGAAGACGTTCGGTCGCCGTCTCTTTTTTCTCGGATGCGTCCTCCGAATTCCGCTTCAATACCATGGCTTTACCGCTCCCTGAGCGGCCGTCGATCGGATACAGCAGCGTGGGCGAATGCAAGTCTATTTTCATCACCTTCTCATAATAGGAAAAGGCCGTGTCGTCATCTCCGTTTGCGAACCTGATATCGCCGATATATTTCAAAGCCACCAGATTCTGCGGATCATATTGTAATATCCTGTAAAATTCACTTTCCGCTTCTTCGATTCGCCCCGAGTGATACAATGCGCGAGCCAGTATCACCCTTCCTGAAATCAAATCAGGGGTCTCATTCAATCTCCTGCGGCATAATTCCAGAGCCTTGCCGTATTTCCGGTCGCGGAAGTATTCATACGCCACCGCGGGCCAATATCCTTTTGAAGACAGTTCCGATGCCAGTTCGTAGTCCATGCCTTGTCAAACCTCTCTTAACAATATTCAGAGCAGTGTGAATGGAATCATGAAAAATTGTCCAATTTCCGGCGCTATGGCAAGTAAATAATGAAAATTTATTTTTTGCCGGAAGATTTCCGCACTTGCCCGAACCAGCCCGTCTTTATGACTGTTCTGCGATCGAATTCCGGGATGTACGGCTTTATATCCAGAAGCGGTGTTCCGTCTATCATATCGGCATCTTTGATATGCACCAGATTTCCTTCAATCTTTTCCAATCTTACGATTGATAACCCGATTTGGTTCGGCCTCCTCGGAGCCCGGCAGGCGAATACTCCCCGCTTAACCGTATCGAGGTAGGGCTTTACGGTCAACGAAAAACCTTCGGATTTGTGAAAATGGAATATCAGATAAATGTGGGAAAACCCTTCCAGGTCTTTTAAGCCTTTTACGAATTCGGGAAAAACTTCAATCATCCCCTTTGCCTCATCCGACCGGCTCGGTTGAATCGGGCAATCCTCCCCTTTCTTCCAGGGCGTATGGATAATCCCTATGGGCGAAAACTCAATCACCAGTCAAACCAGTCCCAGAATTCGGTTCTTATGGTTCGGAAGAATTTGCGGTATATCAGATGCTCTATGGTCCTTTTGCCGCAATAAATATTGGCCACTCCCGTCATGCCGGGACTGAGCAAATGTGCGGTATTATCTACTCGACAGGCGACATTGAGGATCTTCTTCCCTTCATCGTTCTCGAACACCCTTCTGTCTATGCGGTATATGGTCCCCGCAAATGTTCTATCGGGATAACTGCGAACCTTGAATTTCACCGCCTGCCCCACTTCCACATCGGCAAGGTCCCGCTCCGAAATCATGATATCGGCGTTCATGGTGTCGAGGTCGGCGATTTCAAGCGCCACCTCCCCGGTATCGATGGACAGAACATAGCCGTCAATCGGAGATTTGATTTCGAATTGATCTTGTTGCCCCAGGTGAAAATCTATCTGGCTCTGAAGTTCTGAAATATCAGCTTCTTTGGCCTTGATCTCCTCCGGACGAGCTCCCGCCAGCAGCAAGTCCCGTTCATTTCGAGCCGCCCGCAACCGGCTGTCCCAGATTATGGAATCGGTATAGGCCTTCTCCCAATCCTGCTTGGAAATTAATCCTTTTTGAAGCATCCCGTTCATCCGCTCCAGGTGCTGCGAGGCATTACTTAACTGCGCCCGATACTCCCGAACGGTATTGCCCGCCTTCTCAATTTCTTCCGGTCGTGCCCCGTTCCGCAAAACCGCCAACTCCTCCTCCGCTTTCTGCAGCCTCGCCTGGTATTCTCTGATTTGGCGAATCGTCTCGCTGTTCGACAACTGCGCGATCGTCTGCCCCTTGGTAACGGTATCATTTACATGTACGAGCGGAAGCAGGCTGCTGACCGTGTAATCCCCCGAAAACGAAGACACTTCCCTTTGATTGCCGCTGTTCAGTTTATCCGCGCTATACGCAATCTGTTCGACATATCCGTTGCTGCTGTACTTAACCTGTAAGGAATGCATCGGGTGGACGACCACATCCCCTTTCACCCTCAGCTCAACACTGACCAGAAGCGATACTACAATAAAGGCTGCAATCAGGCAGAGGGTAATAATAAGAGCTTTTCTTCTTTTGAAAAATTGCGCCATTCCTTTGGCCGTTCCCGTTATCACGTTTCGGAACAAGAAACCCAGCAGGCCCGCGAATATCACGAAACCCGCCGCATCGTACTCGGATACCAGAAAGTCCCCAAGAAGATAGAAAAAGTAACCGAGAACAAAAGCTATATAAATAAAGCTGAAAAAGCCATAGTAAAAGTAAATTCTTCTTTCTCTTTGAGATAGATGCGAATTCCTCCCCTTCACCCCCAGAAACACCCGCGCCGCCAGATTTTTCCAGTAATTCGCCGCTTTCAGCCGCAGATTGGGAATCTCCAGATAATCGCTTAAAAGATAATACCCGTCGTACCGCAGCAGCGGATTGAAATTGAAAAGCGTCGCCAGCCCCGAGAAAGTCATCACCGCCAGCGTAATCTTGTTGATGTACGCATCTTCCGCCGTCACCCGCCAGAGCAGAACCGCCAGCCCCCAGATAAATATCTGGAAAAACGCCCCCGAAAACGAAACCCACAGCCGCTTCCGTTTTTCCGGAAACAGCCACGCATCGCTGACATTGCAGTAAAACGCCGGCTGAAAATAGATAAACAGCAGCCCCATTTCTCGCACCTCACCCCCGAAATGCCGGCACGTCAACCCGTGCGCGAATTCATGCAGCACCGTCACCACGAAAATCGATATGTAAATGAGAATAATCCCTTCCAGGTTCCACAACGTCAGAATCCCCCGCCCGATCTCTTCTGCATTATATAACGAAATCAAAAACGCCGTCGCGATCGCCAGCGACGCCAGCACCACGAACGTCCTCGTAAAGAAAAACCGCGTCGGATTTATCAGCCGGTCGAACAGCTTCTTCGGATTAACCGCCTTCACCCGGAAAAACAGCACCCGGCTCAGGAACGTCTTTCCTTTCCGCTCCTCCTCCCGCTGCCGCCGTAACAACTCCCGCGTGGTCAGGTCGCTGTCGATAAAACAGAGCCTCTGCAAATGCTCCGCGAACGCCTCCAGCGAAGGCTTATCGATATCGAGATTGAATTTTTCCTTGAATCCCTGAATGATCAGCGTGTAGTTGGTCCGCCCGTCGAAACTCCGGATAATATAATACTCCGGCTCCCGAACCTGGAAATACGCCCCGGTAATCGGATCCTTGATGACATAATTCCGCGAACCGTCTTTCTGGACAATCTCCTGAACGACGAGATCGTCCCTGATCTTCGGCGCCGTCTCCGGCATATCTGGTCCCCTGTTTGAATTGACAATATAAGATAATACTGGATTGCCAATAAGTCAAACGGAGATAGCCGCTTAAAATATTCGATTAAAGAGAATAATCAGAACGATCATCACCGCCACCCCGCTGTAAAATCCCCACATGAACTTCGTCTGCCAGAAGCCCGAACTCTTCTTCCCTTCCGGCTTCTTCAGCGGAGTCCGGCAGTGCTTACAAATCACCGCCCCCGGCTTGATCTCTTCCAGACAATAGGGGCATTTGCTCGTTGCGCTCGAAATCGCCATACCCCAAATTAAGATTTTTCAAATCCCTCCGGCAACAGCTTTTTCCAAAACGACCTTACTCTCCCTTTTCCACATCCCCCGGCCCAATCGGCTCGAACCCGATATTCTTCGCGTGCATCCCTTCCGGCCCGCCGTGAATCTTGATCTCCCCGAACTGCTTCTCGAACTTCTTCAGATTGTCTTCCAGCGTCTTCATCAGCATCTTGGCGTGCGCCGGAGTCATAATAATCCGCGCCTGAATTTTCGATTTAGGCGACCCCGGCATCACCCGCGCGAAATCCAGGATAATTTCGTTCGGCGAGTGAGCGATCAGCGCCAGGTTCGAATATATCCCCTCGGCCTCTTTTTCCCCTATCTCGATATTCAGTTTTTGCGGTTTCATTTCCATTTGCGGCTCCTTTTATTAGCACTTGTTTGATTTTCCGCGATGCAATATATTCCCCATCGGACAGCAAGCGTAAACAATCTAATGTGAAAACGACGATATGACAATTGCAAAAGAGCGCCTCGAAAAGATAATCGCATCCATCGGAAACGCCAGAATCATGATCCTCGGCGACATCATGCTCGACGAATACCTCTACGGTTCCGTCAGCCGCATCTCTCCCGAGGCTCCCGTCCCGGTGGTCGAAATCAACGACGAACAACTTCGCCTCGGCGGAGCCGCCAACGTCGCCAACAACATCGCGGCCCTCTCCGATACCCCCCTCCTCCTCGGCACCGTCGGAGAAGACGACGCCTCCGTCAAGCTCACGCAACTGCTGAAATCCCGCAGCATCGGGCGCGATTTCCTCGTCAACGACAAGAAACGCCGCACTACCATCAAGACCCGCATCATCGCCCATTCGCAGCAAATCGTGCGCGCCGATCGCGAAGACGCCGTCGAAATCTCCCCCGAGGTCGAACGGGTCATCTTCGACCGCTTCCAGTCCGTTATCTCAGACCTCAAAGCGGTCATCATCTCCGATTACGGCAAAGGGGTCATCACCTCCTCGCTGTTGAACAAGGTCATCCCCGCCTGCCGCGAAAAAGGAATCTTCGTCGCCGTCGATCCCAAAGAGAGCCACTTCTTCAATTACAAACGGGTCTCGGTAGTCACCCCGAATCATCACGAGGCCGGTTTCGTCGCCGGACGCCGCATCCGTTCCGAAAGCGACCTCCTCGACGTCGGCAAACAGCTCCTCGGCAAACTCGAGGCCGATTCGGTCCTCATCACCCGGGGCGAGAAAGGGATGTCCCTCTTCTCCGCCGACGGTTCCGTGGACCACGTCCCCACCGTCGCCCGCAAGGTGTACGACGTCACCGGAGCCGGCGATACCGTCATCGCATCGTTCACCGCCGCTATGGCCGCAGGAGCGAGCCTCAAGGAAGCGACGTACATCTCCAACTGCGCCGCCGGAGTGGTCGTCGGAGAAATCGGCACCGCCACCGTCACCACCAAACAACTCGCCGAGGAAATCCGGCGTCTCAATCCCGAGCAATGACGGATAGCATGATGAGTACAAAGCCAAAGAACATATATTACACATGGAGCCCGCAGACGATCAAGCGCCTGGTCGCGGGATTGCGGCAAAATGGACCGCGGCGCAGGAAACGCACGGTCGTCTTCACCAATGGAGTCTTCGATATCCTGCACTACGGCCATGTCGATTATCTCACCAAAGCTCGGAAGCTGGGGGATGTTTTGATCGTGGGGCTCAACAGCGACAGCTCCGTGAAGAAGTTCAAGGCGGCCGGTCGTCCCATCCAGCCCGAGAAGGACCGGGCGCGTATCCTGGCCGCGCTTCGTCCGGTCGATATCGTGGTGATGTTCAAAGAGGAGACTCCGGAACGGCTGATTCGGGCTGTGGCGCCGGATGTGCTGGTCAAGGGAGCGGATTACAAGCTGTCGGAGATTGTCGGAGCCGATTTCGTGCAATCGTACGGCGGCAAGGTACGGCGTATCAAACTCCAACCCTCCCGCTCGACCACGGCTATCCTGAAACGCCTCTAAGGATACCCAGTGGTAGGTCGGGTTTGAGGTTCCCCCGAAAAAGTGGACACTAAAATAAGCATGAGTTATACTGGAATTACAGAAGGAGGTGTCCGGATGGGGGAGAAACGACGTCAATATGACCGTGATTTTAAGCTTTCGGCGGTCCGGTTTCTGGAGAGTTCGGATCAGCCGCTGGAATTGGTGGCACGGGGGTTGGGGATCAGCGGGAGCATGCTTCGTCGTTGGCGGGATCAGGTTCGACAGAACGGAGCGGACTTTTACGGTGAATCGGGTCGTCAAAGGCGTTCGGAAATACTTCGTTTACGTCGAGAGAACAAGGACTTGAAGCGCCAGGTGGAGTTGCTAAAAAAAACGCTTGGCTTTCAGAGTCGGCCCCGGAAGCGAAATACGAAGCCATAGTATCTCAATCGGACAGGAATCCGGTTCGGGTTCTATGTTGGTTGCTGGGAGTTTCGACGAGCGGGTATTATCGCTGGCGGAAGAAGTCGGCGAGTCGGCGCAGTTTGGAGAATAATCTTTTGGTTGCAGAGATGCGCATGATACATGAAGATGTTGGCGGGACCTATGGTTCTCCGCGGATGCACGCGGAGTTGCTCGCCCGAGGATATAGCTGCGGTCGTCATCGGGTGGCCCGTCTGATGAGAGGCCACGAGCTTATCGCGAAGATGACGATACGCTTTCGGCGATTGACGAAGGCTGGCAGGAGGAGACCGGCGGCGGCTAATGTTCTGGATCGGCAGTTTCAGGTGCCGTTGCCGAATCGGGTTTGGGCTTCGGACATCACGTATATCAAGACCGCCGAGGGTCATTTGTATCTGGCCGTGGTCATCGATCTATATAGTCGCCAGGTGGTTGGATGGGGAATGTCGTCGCGTCTCAGTCCGGAACTGGTGACGAATGCTTTGTGTCAGGCAATGGCGAGACGTGATACGACCCCGGGGCTTTTGCATCATAGCGATCGGGATGTGCTGTATTCCAGCGATTCATACCAGTGGTTATTATCGGAAAGCGAGATGGTTTGCAGCATGAGCCGCAAGGGTAATTGCTATGATAATGCCTGTGTCGAATCGTTCTTCGGCAGTCTGAAGAATGAATATGTTGCCTTTGAGAGATTCCGCAGCCGTGACGAAGCACAACTGAAGATATTCGCGTGGATTGAAGTCTTTTACAATCGCATCAGACGCCATTCAACCCTGGGATATCTAAGTCCTGTTGACTTTGAGAAAATGAATACTTAACCTTATAAAAGTGTCCACCAAATCGGGGGAAGATCAGTTTCGACCTACCACTCGATTCGGCAAATTGTGTCGGGTTTCTCACTCGTTCGCGGGGCGAACTCGTTCGGAACCGCGACCTGCAATGGGGGGAGGTCAGGTTATCCCGCGAGGCGCGGGATACCACTCGCAATTTCGGCATTACTCAGTACCAACAACCGAATTCAAGACCTGAAGCAACCTTACAGGGGGATTATGCCTAAGTTTTTGGTGTTTTTTAAGATAAATCGCGAATTACAATACGGGGGTGATTAATTCTTCGCGGAAAATCCGCCGATATCGTATATGTCTATTATTGTTTGCCCGGCCGGGCATTTTTTTGTTGATACGAGGTCCCCGGACGGTGTTATTAGCAATTTCACCGCATAAAAATTTGGAGGATTTTTCCGTGACCAAGACCAAAGAAGACGTTTTAAGGATTATCGACGAAGCCGGTGTCAGCCATATCCGCCTGAATTTCACGGATATTCTCGGCCGCCTCAAAGGCATTTCGGTGTCACGTTCTGAAATAGAAGGCATTCTGGAAAACGGTCAGGGCTTTGACGGGTCCTCGATTGAAGGATTTGTCCGCATTGAAGAATCGGACCTGATTGCTATTCCGGATTTGCGGACGTTCCGGATTATCCCGTGGGATATCGACGGGGTGAAAACCGCCATGATGTTCTGCGATATCGAGAACCCGGACGGGACTCCGTATGAAGGGGATCCTCGGTATGTCCTTAAACGGCAACTGGAAAAGGCCGCCAAGAAGGGGTGGACGTTCTATGTCGGGCCGGAACTGGAATATTTCTATTTCAACGGTTCGGAAAAGCCGGAAATGATTGACGAAGGGGGCTATTTCGATTACGCTTTCGGCGATATCGGGACCCAGGTCAAGAAGATGACCATCCTGGCCCTGGAGCAGATGGGAATCGCGGTGGAAGCCTCGCATCACGAGGTAGCTCCGAGCCAGCAGGAAATCGACCTGAAGTATCAGGAAGGGCTGGTAATGGCCGATTTCGCACAAATATATAAATTCGTGGTCCGGGAAATTGCGGCCGACAACGAGCTGCATGCGTCGTTTATGCCGAAGCCGGTATTTGGGATCAACGGCAGCGGGATGCATTGCCATATGTCGCTCTTTAAAGGGGATAAGAATCTGTTCTGGGATGAGAAGGCGCCGTACCAGCTTTCCGAAATCGCACGGCAGTATATGGCGGGGATTCTCACTCATGTAAAGGAAATGACCCTGATTTTGAATCAGTGGGTGAATTCGTACAAGCGGCTGGTGGTCGGTTATGAAGCTCCGGTTTACCTGTCTTGGGGACGGCGCAATCGGTCGAGCCTGATTCGGGTTCCGATGCTTAAAAAGGGGCACGAGAAGTCGACCCGAATCGAACTGCGGTCACCGGATCCGGGGTGCAACCCGTACCTGGCTTTTGCGGTGATGCTGGCGGCCGGGATGCGGGGAATTGATAAGAAGTATGAGCTTCCGGAACCGATCGAAGAGAACATCTTCACGATGACTCCGGACCGCCGGTCGAAGCTGAAGATAGAGGCACTTCCAAATTCGCTGGAAAATGCCATTCGGGAAACCGAGGAGTCGAAACTGGTGAAAGAGACGCTCGGGGACCACATGTTCAGCCAGTTGATCGCCAATAAAAAGGTAGAATGGGACGACTACCGCCAGGTGGTTACCGATTACGAAGTGAAGAGGTATTTCGCCTTCCTGTAGAAACAGGAATGATTAAATTAAGGCGGTTGGAGTGGTAAAAACTCCGGCCGCCTTTTATATTTACCTATGCCATATTTCGAATCCGGAGGAATAAGACTCCATTATATCGAGTCGGGGAGCGGCGAGCCGCTGATTTTCCTGCACGGTTTCACGATGGACCACCGCCAGTGGACGGAGCAGATAGACCACCTTTCGGCGAAATATCGAACAATCGCCCCCGATGCCCGGGGGCACGGCAAATCGGAGGCTCCGGAAACGAATTACGCCCGGGAGGATCGGGCCGGGGATTTGCTGAACCTGATGTCTCATCTGGGAATCGAGAAAGCGCATGTAATCGGGGCGTCGATGGGAGGAGCGGATGCATTCCGCTTTGCCATCGATCATCCTGAGCGATTGCTGTCGCTGACGCTGGTAGGGACCGTGATCGCGGGGTGGAAACCGAAGCGACGGTTTATCGACAAGGAACTTCTGGCGGAGGGGCTTCCGCTGGAACAGGTTAAAGAGCGATTCATCGATGCGGTGCTGGTGAAGTATCGGGAGCGGGACCCGGCGATGCACGACCGGTTGAAGGAAATTATGTCGGATTTCAGCGGGAAGCCGTGGAGCGACCCGAAAAAGGGGAAATATCCGATTCGGGAGGAACTTCCGCTGGCCGGGTCGGTTAATATCCCAATATGCCTGATTGTCGGGAAGCAGGATATCATGTTCCGGCCGTTGTCGGAGGAGTTGGCGGGGTTACTACCGAACGGGCGGCTGGAGATGATCTCAAATGCCGGGCATTTGGTGAATATGGATGCCCCGCAACGGTTTAATGAAAGGCTGGAAACGTTTTTGGAAGGGCTTGTCAAAAAGTAAGGGAAAGATATTGCGGATTGGAGAATTTCGCTTACTTTATCGTTTTGATTTGAATTCGTACGGGACCGGGAAAACATATGGGAATTAAAGCAAAGCTG